>ERZ773216.361-NODE-361-length-64719-cov-10.358407_pt1 | contig 64719 bp, 47 predicted proteins | sample MGYA00511259_ERZ773216 | MGnify/ENA primary metagenome ERZ773216 (study PRJEB29015, sample SAMEA2737764) | human gut metagenome | biome: human gut; feature: human-associated habitat; material: faeces | place: China | collected 2012 ... | reverse complement strand
TGGGAATGGGTTTTCGGTCTCCATCCCGACCACTGGAACAGGTTTAAGGTCTCTGCTCCGACCTTATATAAATCTTTTTTAATTATGCATGATAATTTTAGGATCTACTCCTTCCGGTATAGCAATCTTATTTTCTTCTCCATTCTTCTCATGCAGATTGGTGTTATACAGCTTGTAAAGGTCTGTATTTGCCTGCTTGCGGTAGGGAGAATTCTTCCAATCCAGCAACTTTTTTACGCAAAAAGCTGTAAAACTCAATGCGAATTTTACAGCTTATAAATAAATGTGTGCTGATTACAGAGATAAAAGTGTGCAGGATTTTTGAATTACATTATGTAAGGATATGCGAAGCAACCGTTCTTCCATTACTCCGCATATCTAAAAAAAACTAGTTGATGTAGTTAGCTGCTGCTCCCATATAAGCGATTGCTTCATCAGCTGTCAGATACTGACCTTCCATAACAAGGGAAAAATCTGAATTTGCAATTGCAACGGAACCGTCATCTGCTTCTACAAATACTGCTGAGAAATCATCACCTGTATAAACATCTGTTGTGCTGATCTCAGTCCAGTCAATGTTATCTTCATCTGTAACATTTGTTACATTAGAATCATCATATGCTCCACAAAGGACATCTCCCTGTCCATCCTGTGGAACGATCATTAATGAAACATAGCTATATCCATCCGGATCTCTAAAGAGTGTGATCACATACTCTGTATTATCATCATCCACTGCATATAATGCTGCATCAACAAGATCTGCTGTTACATCAAGAAGGGAAAAGCCTTCTTCCTCTGTTGTGTCTGCTGCTTCTGCTGCATCTTCCACATCCACTGCATCCTCTTCTGTGTCTGCTGCATCATCAGCTGCTGTGTCTGTTGTAGTTGTCTGCTGATCATTGTCAGCTGGTGCTGCTGCATCAGATGAGCCACCACATGCTGTAATATTAAGAGCCATTGCTCCAACAAGTAAAACGGTCAGTAATTTCTTTTTCATTTGTTCTCCTCCATCTATCTGATTTTGATTAAGATACTTCCTATTTATTGTCTATTCTGCACTACATTAACAAAATTGCTATCTATACTCCTGCACACTTGTATCTCTGCAACCAGCTTATTTTTCATTTAAAAAAATTTTTATGCAATGCCTTATCTGGCATGGTTTCTTTTTCTTTTCGCAAACATTCCCGCAAGTCCTGCGCATGAAACCATCAGAAGTACTGTACAAAGTGTCCTGCTGAAATCTTCGCCTGTCTTTGGAGATTTTGCACTCTGGTCAGCGTTTTCGGCTACCGTAAAGTTTGTTGCCGCTGTTCCATCTGTCCAGACAAGTTCAAAGGAATGGTTTCCTGCTGACAGACTCTTAAGGTATTCCGGTTTGAAGGTAATGATGGTAGATCCTTCTGTGACCGTATAGTTGACCGGATCAACCGTAACTCCGTCCACCTTGACCTCACGGAATTTTGAAATCTCACCGCTTCCTCTGATTGCAAGGCTTCCATCTGTATTCTGCGTCCATGAGCTGCCCGCTCCATCTAAAATATTATATGTTACCTGAACCGGTGCAACAGCTGATGAAGATGCCGGTGCCGTTGTAGTTGATGTAGCCGGTGTTGATGTTGCCGGTGCCGGATCCGGTGTCGGGGTTGTTGCTTCCGGTGCCGGATTTGGAGCCGGTGTTGGTTCCGGATTTGGCTCTGGATTTGGTGTTGGCTCTGGATTCGGCGTTGGTGTTGGCTCCGGATTCTGGGCTGTATCTCCTGTCTCCTTAACTGCATAAATCATTCCATCTGAAGCTATCGTCTCAAGCCAGATTTTGCATTTGGATAAGTCAGCAATGCCAAAATATGTTCCATCAAATTCAATGTTTTTGTAAATTTTTTCAATAAAACAACCTTCCCTCTCATCAGTCTTATATTGAATTATAATATACACATCATCCTGTGTAGTTCCTCTGTTAACATTAACTTTTTGGGTTTTAGCATCGTATGTTACAGTACCTATGTTCCTGTCTTTACCGTCCAAGCGAAGAACCATCCCCTCATACTGGGTTGTACCACTACTATTATAGGTTACTGCCGATGCAAAAAGGACATTTGACAAGTCCAGCTTAGCGGCTGGTCTTACTTCCTGATTTGTATCATTGACAATAATTCCTGCAAAACCAGTATAACTTTGACTCTCTTCTGCTACATTTACATGACAATATGAAGTACGGAAAGGTGTACGCAACCACATACTCTTTACATTTGAACAATATTTTTTTATTGATATTTTAATTTGGTCTGCACTTCCTGCCAATACATACTTATTGTCACTGTAATTACTATTTAATGCATATAATTTATCAGAATTTGTATATGTCGTGTCATTTTTGGAATCCCATGTTTTAATTTCCGTTTCCTGCATAAGTGCTTTCTCTGCATCTGAGAAATAATTTGTATCATCCACCATACCCTGCAAAACTTTTCTCAAATTGCTTGCCCCATAATGATTTGAATAGACAATTCCATTCTGATAATTCTTTTCTTTATCAGGATTCTCACTAAAATTTATTCCTGTTGCTATCGGGCTTGCTGCAAAAATAATAGTATTATCTCCCTGTACGCCATTGTCTTTTCCTAAGATATACCAGCCCTGTGCTGTACCAGACGCATTTTTACCAAATAAAAGTTTTCCTACATTTGCATTCGTTCCATTTTCATCCGGCATAAACGCTGTCATTAACTGCTCTTTTGTCGCATATACTGCCACACCCGGCTCACTTACATCTGCAGCCTTCGCATGCACTGTTCCACCCGGTACTGCCGGTACAAGTCCTGCCACCATTCCGAATACCAGTAAACCGGAAAGTATTTTTGCAATTCCTTTGCTCATTCTCTTTTTTCTTATCATGTGTACTCTCCTCTTGCTGTAATTTCAAAATCCAAGATTTCATGTGGCATTCCATCCACAGGTCTAATATCAAATGCTTATCTTAAACTGCTCTTTTTTCTTCTTACAAAAATTCCTGCAAGTCCTGCGCATGAAACCATCAGAAGTGCTGTACAAAGTGCCGTGCTGAAATCTTCGCCTGTCTTTGGAGATTTTGCACTCTGGTCAGCGTTTTCAGCTACCGTAAAGTTTGTTGCCGCTGTTCCATCTGTCCAGACAAGTTCAAAGGAATGGTTTCCTGCTGACAGACTCTTAAGGTATTCCGGTTTGAAGGTAATGATGGTAGATCCTTCTGTGACCGTATAGTTGACCGGATCAACCGTAACTCCGTCCACCTTGACCTCACGGAATTTTGAAATCTCACCGCTTCCTCTGATTGCAAGGCTTCCATCTGTATTCTGTGTCCATGAGCTGCCCGCTCCATCTAAAATATCATACGTTACCTGAGCCGGTGCTGTTGTAGTTGATGCAGCCGGAGTTGTTGTCGCCGGTGCCGGATCCGGTGTCTGGGTTGATGCTTCCGGTGTCGGATTTGGAGCCGGTGTTGGGGTTGGCTCCGGTTTTGGTTCTGGATTTGGTTCCGGATTCGGCGTCGGTGTTGGCTCCGGATTCGGATTCGGTGTCGGTTCCGGATTTGGTTTTGGTGCTGGAGTCTGAGTTTCATCCCTATAAACAGCTTTAATGCGAGATGGCGATATTTTGGTTGTCACAGTAGTTGTAGCATTGTTTACATCCGCAATGACTGCATCACCCGATATCAGTTCCCACTTATCAAATGCTTTTCCAGTTTCAGGTGCATTTGCCATGATTGTAATGGTTGTATTATCTGCATAATTACCTGAACCTGTGCCGTTTTCAACCGTTAAAGCGTACAATGGAATCAATGAAGGATCTTTTAAGTTCATGACAACATATCCTTCGGAATTCATACCTGTTTCATATGCACTGTTCTCCGAAACAAAATAGTTTTCTTTTACAATATCATTCGTAATAGTCACCGGAGTTATTCCGCTTTGAACTATTTCTTTATTCACACTGATTCTCACGCCTGTAGCCAGTCCCGATGCTGATACAAGCTTGTCAGAAGCAAGATACAGATTAGCTTCTGTGTTTCCAGCTATATTCGGTGAACCAGATAGTATCATATCACCATCACTGTATACACCACCGCCCTTGCCAGAAGTATCTGTCAGACTATTCCGGCTCACAGTACCTCCATTCATGACAAATAATCCTTCTGCGTTATCACTGCCGTTAATGTGATAAACATGATGCCATATTCCTCCTCCAAGCTTTCCTGCCTCGTTACCAGAAATAGTTCCACCATTCATGGTAAATATTATTTTATAATTATTCTCCGCATAGTTTTCTACACCGCCACCGCCTTTAGGAGCCTTATTATTGTTGATAGAACCACCATTCATAGTGAATGTACCGTTGAAATTAAATACACCACCACCTCCACCATATGTATCCGTAGAAACATTATCACTGATAACCGCATTGTCAGACATAATAAATTGTCCTTCCCAATTGCATACACCAGCTCCGGATCTTTCTGTAGCGTTACCAGAGATTAATCCACCTGTCATAGTAAATGTACCACTAGTATAATTAAGAACTCCGCCTCCGGCACCACCGCTATGGTTTTCATTAATGCGGCCGCCAGACATGGTAAAACTTCCACTATTATATATACCTCCACCTTGTCTTGCATTATTATCGAAAATTAAAGCACTGCCTGACAATTCAAATCTATTTCTGTTATACACGCCACCGCCATAATCATTGTCAGCGTCATTATTTAAAATGCAACCGCCAGACATAGTAAAACTTCCATCATTGTAGACACCGCCTCCATTGAACTGACTATAATATCGATCATAGCCATAGCCATAATCGTAACCATAGTCATAGTTTCCTTCATCTGCATTAGCGTTAACCTTAACTGAGTTACCGGAGATTGTGCCCTTATACATGTAAAAAGTACCGCTGTTATAGACACCACCGCCTTTATATTCTTTTCCATACTCGCTTGAATATTTCGAACCTGTCACAGCATTGCCGGAAATATTTCCACCATACATGTAAAATGTTCCATTATTACATATGCCTCTGCCTGTTTTACTCTCGCTATGGGTAACGCTTCCGGCATTTTCCTGACAATCTGTAAGGATAAATGTTTTGTCGTTATTTATGACAATAGTGTCACTGTCACTTGCATCACAAGTAATACTATTTCCATTCAGACAAAGCTTTACATTATAATCACATATCCATGTAGTATTGAGAGTGACAGGCTGTGTCAGATAATAACTGCCATCCTGTGTTATCCCATCCAGACTCGAAATCGCAATCCAAGTTTCATTTTGGCTATTGTCCTGTCCCACTGAATGTGTGTGTGAAGTATCTGCCATCGCTGTGACTGGCATCATTCCCATCAGCATCATGCCACTGAGCAGGAATGTAAATATTTTTTTCTTCATAGAATTTCTCCCTTGTATTTCTAAACCCTGCTTGTAATCTGTTTTGCTTTCATCTTATCTGACATTGTTTCTTTTTCTTCTTACAAACATTCCTGCAAGTCCTGCACATGAAACCATCAGAAGTACTGTACAAAGTGCCCTGCTGAAATCTTCGCCTGTCTTTGGAGATTTTGCACTCTGGTCAGCGTTTTCGGCTACCGTAAAGTTTGTTGCCGCTGTTCCATCTGTCCAGACAAGTTCAAAGGAATGGTTTCCTGCTGACAGACTCTTAAGGTATTCCGGTTTGAAGGTAATGATGGTAGATCCTTCTGTGACCGTATAGTTGACCGGATCAACCGTAACTCCGTCCACCTTGACCTCACGGAATTTTGAAATCTCACCGCTTCCTCTGATTGCAAGGCTTCCATCTGTATTCTGTGTCCATGAGCTGCCCGCTCCATCTAAAATATCATACATTACCTGAACCGGTGCCGAAGCTGCCGGTGCTGTTGTGGTTGATGCAGCCGGTGTTGATGTCGCCGGTGCCGGATCCGGTGTCGGGGTTGTTGCTTCCGGTGTCGGATTTGGAGTCGGCGTTGGGGTTGGCGTTGGCTCCGGATTCGGATTCGGCGTCGGTTCCGGATTCGGTGTCGGTGTTGTCTCACTGTCCTTATAGGTTGCTTTAATCGTAGTTGGTGCTATTTTGGTTGTCACAGTAGTTGTCGCACTATTCTCATCAGCAATAACTGCGTCGCCATACATCTTCACCCACTTATCAAATACTTTTCCATCTGCAGCCGGATTTGCTGTAATCGTTACAACAGTACCCTCCACATACGTTCCATTACCTGTACCATTGATAATTTCCAAGATATAAACAGGCTTATCTGCATCCGGAACTGTTACCACAAAGGCTGGACTTTCCTCATGATTTGTATCCCCTTTGTATCTTACCTCGTAGGTTCCTGCAGAAAGTCCGGTAATCTCTGTGCCAGTGCAGGCTATATATGAGTCGGTTCCAGATTTACGGTACTCCATATTCTCCTTCACGCCTGTAATCTTACCGTCACTGCCACCTGCGGTAGTAGGTTTTTCTCCCACCAGACCAGCAGGAGCATTCTGTGATGCTTTTGTGATTTTCCAGTTAAAAGTCTTTTCTTCTGCTGTTCCATCTTTCCATGTTTTGCCAGCAAATGGTTTTATAATCACCTCATAAGTACCTGCATCTGTTGCACTATTTGTTCCTCTAGCAACTGTATAATTTTCACCTAATTCAATACCAGTATGTACTGCTCCATCATATGTAAATCTGTTTGGGACAGGATCCGGTACAGTAGGTAATTTTTCTTTGCATTTTAATACAACTCCAGCTCCCGCATCCGTACCTATTTCGTAAGCACTATTATCAGAGAAAAAACAGCCTGCACTTGTAGCATCACTGGTAATTGTAACCGAAGAATCATCTGTTGGTGAATTATATGTAGTCACGCCTATTGTTTCTTTTCCTGTCAGAGAGTCTGTTTGCACCGTTGTTTCCCGACCAAGATATAGATTATTATCTCTGTTGTCTCCAACTTTATTTCCAGTAATCTCTACCGCACCACCCAAAGTTATTGCACGGCCTTTTTCTACTAGAACACCGCCTCCCCCGGAAATAGCCGTGTTATTGGTAATCTTAGCCGTACCACTCATTTTAAAAGATTCTAGCGATGCATGCTGTACTCCTCCACCATACTTTTCTGATTTATTATGAGTTATTTCACCTCCGGACATAGTGAACGCACCGTTATTATATACTCCTCCACCATACACTTTTGTTTCATTATCAGCTATTGCTCCTCCAGACATCTCAAATGTGCCGCTTTTATAATATACTCCTCCACCACTATCTTGTGATTTATTCTGGGTTATTGTACCTCCGGACATAGTGAATGCTTCTGCTTCATTATACACTCCTCCACCTGACGCATTTGCTGCCGAACCGGCTGCTGTATTACCGGTTATTGTTCCTCCGGACATAGTGAATGTTCCACTCTCCTTATAGACACCTCCACCACATATTGCTTTATTTTCACTAATCTTTGCTGCATCAGACATAATGAATGTGCCTCCCTTGTTGAAGACACCTCCACCACGATTAGTGGTAGTATTCTTAGAGATTTCGCCTCCGGACATCTCAAATGTGCCACTTCCATTATTTACTCCTCCACCATGATTAGTGGACTTGTTTTGGAAAATATGTCCACCGGACATGCTGAACATACCTTCATTGCACACACCTCCGCCACCATCATAGTAGCCAGTGCTTGCTGTATTATCAGTGATTGTACCACTGTACATGTTGAATGTACCTGTATCTTTATTATATACTCCTCCGCCGTATTCAGCAGTATTCTGACAGATTGTTCCCCCATACATTTCAAAGGTTCTTTGATTTGTGACACCACCATTGTTACCGGAAAGTTTACCATTATACATGGTAAACTTTCCAGCATTATAAACACCTTCACCGCTTACTCCTGCCTTATGAGTAATAGTTCCAACCGTTTCCTGACAGTCCGTAAGGGCAAAACTAATGCTGTTGTTTATTTTAATAACAGCATTCCCCCCCACATCATATATGTTTTGTTCATCATTACCTTCACGAGTAATGCTGTGTCCATTCAGGCATAATGTTACGTCATATGGGCAATTCCATGCACTATCGATTGTCACATTTTGCGTCAGATAGTAATATCCTTCTCCAGTTATTCGATTAAGATCAGAAATTCCTGTCCATGTCTCTTCCTTATAATCATGCCCATTATTAGTATGCTCCCCTTTGCCGCATACGCAATGCTTATGCTCAGGATTCTCCGCAGCTGTCACGTTCTGCTCACTTTCCCCTTCAGCCTTCGCATGCACTGTTCCGCCCGGTGCTGCCGGAACAAGTCCGGCAACCATTCCGAACACCAGTAAACCGGAAAGAATTTTTGCAATTCCTTTGCTCATTCTCTTTTTTCTTATCATGTGTATTCTCCTCCTGCATTTGTTTGTAACTATTCAGAGCCAAGGCAATTTTCATAAATTTGCGAATCATGCTTGCATGAATGAGCATAATTTTGAAAATTTCTTTGGCGAAGTAACCACATGAGCAAAAGGAAAGCTCTGAAAGAGCGGTTTTGCGAATGGGGTTCTGAATAGTTACATATGGCACTTTACCATTTTTTTCATTTTATCACAGCGTTCACCCAAAACCCGGATTTCGGCGTGAGTTGTAATTATATGGCGTGAATTGTAAGATGCAGGCTTGCTTTGGATTTCGGAATTTTTTATAATGGATGTATCATAACTGTGAAACAAGGAGGACTGCCACATGCTGCTTCAGATTTTAACTTATACACACCACTTAACGACGATGCTGTTTGGCATTTTTCTGTCCGCCTTTTTTCTCGGAGTAAAACAGAATAAGAAAAATGTCTGCATTCTTCTTGGCGGTGGAGCAGTATCCGGACTTTTCTTTCTGATCTGCAATACGGTATTCGGTTCGTTGTTCACGGAAGCCGTCTACCCGATTTTCGTGCATCTGCCGCTTTTTCTGCTGCTGGTGTTTTATTACCGTTTCCGCTGGCTGCCTTCCATAATCTCTATTATGACCGCCTATCTGTGCTGCCAGTTCAGCAACTGGGCAGGTATTTTTGCCTTATCCCTGAGCGGATTGGACTGGATTTATTATCTGGTAAGGATTATCGTGACTGTTGCCGTTTTCGCTTTCTTAAGCCGGTATCTGTGCCAGACTACCGCACTGCTTTTTGCAAAATCTGACCGGGAGCTGTATATCCTCGGGGCAATGCCATTCGTCTATTATGTGTTTGATTACTCTACCACAAAGTTCTCCATGCTTCTCTACTCCGGAAATAAGGTGGTCGTGGAATTTCTCGCATTTGCCATGTGTATTTCCTATGTCATTTTCCTGTTCGTCTATTTTCAGGAATATGAGTTGAAAAACCGTGCTGAACAATACGGTCAGCTTACCAATATGCAGTTGAACTCCCTGCATTCGGAGATCGAACAGGTCCGCAGCAGCGAACACCGCATGAAGATCCTGCGGCACGACATGCGCCATCATCTTGCTGCCATCCAGACTTTTATCTCCCAGCAGGAACCGGAGCGCGCACTTGATTATATTCAGGAGATCAATAAGCAATATGACGACACGGTCATTCATTCTTTCTGCAGAAATGAGCTGCTGAATTCGGTTCTTTCCATTTACCAGACACGGTTTTCGGAAAATCAGATCGTTTTTGACGTACAGATCCAGACTTCGCAGACACTCTGCTGCTCTGAGATGACTTTCTGTGCGATCCTTTCCAATCTTCTGGAAAATGCAATGCATGCGGTCACGAAGCTCCCTGTGGAAAAACGTATCGTGCATCTGAGCATTTTTGAAAAGGGAAACCACCTTCTGATCCTGCAGAAGAATCCGGCTTCAGCGACACCTGTTTTTTCAAACGGTATCCCGGTTACAACGGCAAAGAATCACGGTATCGGTGTTCAAAGCGTCATTTATTATGTCGAGAAGGAACATGGACAGTACCAGTTTTACATGGAAGGTGAGGACTTTGTAGTCCGCATTATTCTTTAAGCGAGGAAATTTATTATGGTAAAGATTGCGATTTGTGATGATGAAACTGAATTTTTGGATCTGCTTTCAGACAGTCTTGATTCCTGGTGCCGGGCGCATCAGTTGACACTGCAGCTCTACCGGTTCACAAACGGTGACGAACTGATCTCCGCACACAGGGCTTATGGCATGGATCTGATCCTGCTTGATATGATCATGCCCCTTTTGAGCGGCATGGATACCGCACGCGAACTGCGCCAGCATGACCCGCACGTTCCGATCATTTTTCTGACTTCCTCACCGGAATTTGCGCTGGAATCTTATGAAGTCCGCACTTTCTGGTATCTGTTGAAACCTCTTGACGAAGTGCGTTTCCATGCGGTCCTCGACAGCTGGTACGAAGTCCACAAGGCTTCCATGGCTCATTTCGCAGCAAGAACAGATTCCGGCTACCAGGCGATTTATTTTCAGGATGTCGAATATCTGGAAGCGCAGAATAAGAATGTCTTAGTCACATTGAAAGACGGCTCGGTGATCTCCATAAAAGAACCCTTTCACCAGTGTGAAACAATTTTCACAGTGGAAAAAGGGTTTTATAAATGCCACCGCAGCTATATTGCAGCGTTAAGCTGCGTGGAAAAGTTCGGTAAAACCTCTCTCTTCACAAAATCCGGCGCACAGATTCCGATTTCAAGAGACAATTACGCTAATTTTAAGGATGTTTATTTTTCCTATATGTTTCCGCAGGAATGATCCGGCTATTGGATTCCAAAGGACGCAAGCTTCATGTCCTCGTTGAACGCCAGTGTGTAATGCACCTCGATGTTTTCATATTCTGCAGTCACGTAAACGGCTGCGATATGCGCACCTCTCTGTATGATCTCCGCATCCTGCATTGTTTCAATGGAAACAAAATCTCCCCAGTCTTCCGAAATCCGCGCCTTGCCCTCGTCCATGCGCTCTTTGTTCATGATCTCCTGCATGTCCGGGACAACAAGGCTTTGCAGGCTGTCAAAATCCTCTGCATTCAAAAACCCTATGATTTTTTCCGCCTGTGCCTTCACTTCCTCTTCGCTGAACACTTCACTCTCTGCCAGCGCTTTGTTCTGCGGCTGCATCCAGTAAGTTGCAACGGATGCTGCCACAAGGATCACTGCGACAATGATGATGTTGCGGATGCGCTTTTTCTTCTGCTCCGGTGTCAGCACTTTTTTTGTTTTTATCTTACTCATTTTTCTCTCTGCACTTTCTTTTTTCTGCATATTAGTCCCTGATCGCATCCAACGCATTCGAAATATCTGCGATCAGATCTTCCTTATCCTCTAAACCGAGACTGATGCGGATCAGCTCTGCCGGAACACCTGCCTCTTTCAGCTGTTCATCTGTCATCTGTCTGTGCGTGGAGGTCGCCGGATTCAGACAGCAGGTTCTTGCATCTGCCACATGTGTCTCGATCGCTCCAAGCTTTAAGTTCTGCATAAAAGCAGACGCAGCCTCCCTGCCGCCCTTTAATCCGAATGAAACGACACCGCATCCGCCGTGTGGCAGGTATTTTCTGGCACGTTCATAGTATTTGCTGGAAGGCAGACCCGGATAGTTCACATAGGCTACCTTTGGATGTTTTTCCAGAAATTCTGCAACTGCCTGTCCGTTTTCCACATGCTTAGGCATACGCACATGCAGTGACTCCAGTCCAAGGTTTAACAGGAATGCATTCTGTGGCGACTGGATGCATCCGAGATCACGCATAAGCTGTGTTGTACATTTTGTGATGAATGCGCCCTCATTGCCAAATTTTTCTGCATAGGTCACGCCATGGTAGCTCTCATCCGGTGTACAAAGTCCCGGATATTTGTCTGCGTGTGCCATCCAGTCGAATTTTCCGCTGTCAACGATCGCACCGCCTACTGCCGCACCATGTCCATCCATGTATTTGGTGGTGGAGTGTGTCACAATATCCGCACCCCACTCAAATGGTCTGCAGTTGACCGGAGTTGGAAATGTATTGTCTATGATAAGAGGTACACCATGCGCATGCGCCGTTTTTGCAAAGAGCTCAATATCTAATACTGTCAATGCCGGATTGGCGATCGTCTCGCCAAACATCAGTTTTGTGTTCGGACGGAATGCAGCGTTTAACTCCTCCTCCGATGCGTCAGGAGACACGAAGGTTGCCGTGATCCCCATTTTGGCAAGCGTAACTGCAATGAGGTTGAAGGTTCCGCCGTAGATCGAGGATGATGCCACGATATGGTCTCCACTCTCACATATGTTGAATATGGCAAAAAAGTTCGCTGCCTGTCCGCTTGAGGTCAGCATTGCGGCTGTGCCGCCTTCCATTGCTGCGATCTTGGCTGCGACATGATCATTCGTCGGATTCTGCAGCCGTGTATAGAAATATCCGGATGCCTCAAGATCAAACAGTTTTCCCATGTCCTCACTGGTGCTGTATTTGAAAGTGGTAGACTGGATGATCGGAATCTGCCGCGGCTGTCCATTCTCCGGGGTATATCCTGCCTGTACACATTTTGTGCCTATTTTATAATCGTTCATTTCATTTTCCATGCCTTTCCGCAATCTGCCCTTCGTATCCGGCAGTCACATTATTATCAAACTGACCTGCGCCATGACCTCTGCTGCAGATCATCAGTATTATTACTGTAGCATTATAAGCGCCGTTTTTCAAGAATTGTTTTTCCTGTCTGCCCGGAAGTAAAACACTTGCAGAAGTATGTTATTTTCGATAGTATATAAGTATCAGATGTACGGATACAGGTTGAGTCAGAACAGGTAGTTGTCTGATCGATCCTGAAGATAAAAGGAGGCATCCTCATGACCGAACAGGAGATCAAGGATATTTTACAACAACAGAACCACTTTTTTTCCAGTGGCAAAACGATTCAGGCGGAATTCCGTCTGAAACAGTTAGAAAGTTTGAAAGAGGCTATGATCCGCCATGAAGCCGACCTCGCTGCGGCATTGAAGGCGGATCTTGGAAAGAGCCGGATGGAGAGCTATATGTGTGAGATCGGGCTGACGCTGTCAGAGCTTACCTGGATGCAGAAGCATCTCCGCAGCCTTATGCGCAGCAAACGTGTTTCCACCCCGGTCGCCCAGTTTGCAGCAAAGAGCTTCCGCTCCCCTTCCCCTTACGGAACCGTGCTGATCATGAGCCCATGGAATTACCCGGTGTTACTGACACTCGATCCGCTGATCGATGCCATAGCAGCCGGGAATACTGCGGTCGTAAAACCAAGCGCCTACGCCCCTTGCACGTTCGATGTCATGAAAACCATGATCGAAGAATGTTTTCCGGCACATTATGTTGCAGTGGTCGATGGCGGCCGCGCAGAAAATCAGGCATTGTTACAGCAGCGTTTTGACATGATCTTTTTCACCGGCGGAAAGACTGTCGGACGGGAGGTACTCCGCCATGCGGCTGAATATTTAACTCCTGTCACATTAGAGCTTGGCGGAAAGAGCCCATGTATCGTTGACTCCACCGCTAAGATCCGGCTTGCCGCAAAGCGTATTGTCTTCGGCAAGTATTTAAACTGCGGACAGACCTGTGTTGCGCCGGATTATATTCTCTGTGACAAGCGCATCCGCGATGAGCTTATCACTGCGATTTTAGCTGAGATTGAAAAGCAGTTTGGGAAAGAACCTCTGAAAAATCCGAATTATGGAAAGATCATCAACGAAAAGCATTTTGAACGCATTCTCGGACTGATCAATGGGGAAAAGCTTGTATACGGAGGACAGTCAGAGCCTGAATCGCTCCGCATTGCGCCTACCGTTCTGAATAATATTACGTGGGACGACGCTGTGATGGGCGAAGAGATCTTCGGTCCTCTGCTTCCGATCCTCACCTTCGACACATTAGACGAGGCGCTTGATACCGTGGAATCCCACCCTCATCCGCTTGCGCTTTATTTTTTCAGTGAGGACAAGACTGCACAGAAGAAGGTCTTAGATACCTGCCGTTTTGGCGGCGGCTGTATCAATGACACGATCATTCATCTTGCAACGAGCGATATGCCATTCGGCGGTGTCGGTGAGAGCGGCATGGGCAGCTACCACGGCAGGGTTGGATTTGAAACCTTCAGCCATTACCGCAGTATTGTCGATAAGAAAACGTGGATGGATCTGCCGATCCGGTATCAGAAATATACCGGATTGAAAGAAAAGATGATGCGGATGTTTTTGAAATAAGGGGGATTATTGATAAAACTGTAATGCAAGTTCATTATAATGCAGTATGTCTTCCACTTCTGCGAGCCGCATCCTGATTTTTTCTGACGCCGGCTGTTTTTCAAGATTCTCCTTGATGCCTGTGTATATGAGCTTTTCTTTTTCAAGGAAAGTTTTCAACACGGGATGGCGGTTTTGCAGGAGTAATCCACCATAAAGGTCTGAAAGTTTCAACACTTCCGAAGCTTTCTGTGCATTTTCACCCTGATACTGCACTTTCATCATCGGATAGAATTTTCCATCTTCCAACACCATGTCCTCTGCGAGAATGGCATATCCTTCTTCCCGTAAAAATTCACGGACATTCTCTATCTCGGACTGTGGCTGCAGGATGAGTTCTTTCGCAGACTGGCAGACTTTTTCCCCGTTTTTTAAGATATGCATGACCAGTCCGCCTCCCATGCCGGCGATGAGGACAGCTTCCACCTCGCCGGGTTTCAAAGCTGCCACACCGTCTGAGAGACGTGTCTGTATGTATGCCTGCAATCCATATAAAGCAATATGTTCTTTTGCCCGCTCTAACGGTCCTTCATTGATATCCATGGCAATTGCAGCTGGAATTTTCTTCTGCTGTAACAGATAGATTGGAATATATCCGTGATCTGTTCCAACATCTGCCAGTGTATATCCCTGTGTGACAAGAGCTGCGGCTGTCATTAAACGATTTGAAATCTTTACCATTTTACTCTAAGTAATCCTTTAATTTGCGGCTTCTGCTTGGATGACGAAGTTTGCGGAGCGCTTTTGCTTCGATCTGACGGATACGCTCACGTGTTACATTGAACTCTTTTCCAACTTCTTCCAGTGTTCTTGCACGGCCGTCCTCCAGACCAAAACGGAGTGTCAAAACTTTCTGCTCTCTCTCGGTCAGTGTTCCAAGTACTTCCTCCAACTGCTCTTTCAAAAGGGTAAATGCGGCTGCATCGGCCGGAACAGGCACATTATCATCCTGAATGAAGTCACCTAAGTGGCTGTCCTCCTCCTCACCGATCGGAGTTTCCAGAGAAACCGGCTCCTGGGAAATCTTTAAGATCTCACGCACACGCTCTACCGGCATATTCATCTCTGCTGCAATCTCTTCCGGACTTGGCTCACGTCCTAACTCCTGAAGTAACTGTCTGGAAACACGGATCAGTTTATTGATCGTCTCAACCATATGGACAGGGATACGGATCGTTCTCGCCTGGTCTGCGATAGCTCTTGTGATAGCCTGACGAATCCACCAGGTTGCATAGGTAGAAAATTTATATCCCTTGCGGTAGTCAAATTTTTCCACAGCTTTGATCAGACCAAGGTTACCTTCCTGGATCAGATCAAGGAAAAGCATTCCACGTCCCACATATCTTTTTGCAATGGAAACAACCAGACGTAAGTTTGCTTCTGCAAGACGTTTCTTTGCCTCATCCCCTGCATCAAGATCTTTCTGCAAATTCTTGATCTCTTCTTTGATCTCTGCAAGTTCTTCTTCCGTTGCATTCTCTTCTCTGCTCTTTAAGATTGCGATCTTTTCCTTCGCCACAGCACCGGCTTCCATATTTTTTGCCAGCTCGATCTCTTCCTCTGCACTTAAAAGAGGTACTTTACCGATCTCCTTCAAATACATACGGACCGGATCTTCAATGGACACGCCATCCGGCACGGAAAGGTCGATTTTTTCCACTTCAATCTCGTCTTCATCATCTACATCGAGTAAAATTTCATCATCAGAATCATCATCTGTGATCCGAAGTACATCGATATTGTTTGCTTCCAGAAAATCAAGAATTTTATCAAACTGCTCTGCCTCTAACTGCATGTCCGCAAAGAAGTCGCTGATCTCCTGGTATTCCAACATGTTCTTTTTCTTTTTGGCCAAGGCTAACAGATCTTTTAACTTCTGCTGAAACTTTTCTTTTGCAGCTTCATCCATCACTGCTGCTTCTTTTTTGGTTTCCTTTACCTCGTTTTCTGTCTTTTTTGCCATTTTGTTTCATCCTCTCAAGTTTTCTACTATTTTGTCCCTAATCAATGGAAATATGCAATTTCTCCAATTCTTCCAGGTCACGTTTATCTGTTACAAGCTGCATCAGACCAGCCATATCTGTCGGTGCCAAATGCTCGGACCGATACTTGATACTGTTTTGTTTGATGCGGATAATGGTCTCTTTCAATGCCTTCTCCCGGTCTTCTTTTGACTCGACCTCATGGATCCTTGCATTGAAAAGCGCCGCAATCTCTTTCTGTGCCTCCTCATCCGGAAACATGCTGACGATCTTCGCTGGGTTTGCTTCTCCGCTCTCCTCAAACTGCCGGAATAATAATTCAGCTACCTTATGATATATCTCCTCCGTAAAATCCTGCGGTGCGATATATTTTTTTATCTTATGATATAATCCGGTATTCTCTATGAGCCATGTCAAAAGAAGTTTCTGGGATTGCTTCATCCCATCTTCTTTTTTGATTCCTCTGGCGGAGGCGTTTTTCTCATTGATACCGGTTTTTAACTGGGTTGGTTGTTTTCGGATGCCTTCCATCTGCATTCCGTATTTACCGACAAGCCGCTGTAAATCCTGCGTTGGCAGCATATATTTTTCCGCGACTGCCTGAACGTAAATATCACGCTCGATTTTTTCCGTGAAGGAGCAGAGTTTCTTTGCCACTTCATGATAAAAGGCTGACTTGCTCTCCGGATCTTTCATGTCATACTGCTGTTCTAAAATGCGTATCTCAAACATAAAGCTGTTCTCCGCATGATCAATACGATCCTGATACGCCTCTGCGCCCAGAGCCTTGATAAATTCATCGGGATCCTTGTGCGGGCGCATGTTGATCACTTTTGTCGTAATCCCTACTTCCTTTAAGATCGGAATTGCCCGGAGCGCTGCTTTCACCCCTGCGCCGTCACTGTCATAGGTTAAATACACTTCCTTGGTGTACCTTTTCAGCAGGTTCGCATGCCCTGCCGTCAGCGCAGTTCCAAGCGATGCCACCGCATTGTCAAATCCTGCCTGATGCAGTGCGATCACATCCATATATCCCTCACACAGTAAAAACTGTGGTTTCTTTGTTGTCCTTGCAAAATTAAGTCCATACAGATTCCGGCTCTTATCAAAAATCGGTGTTTCCGGTGAGTTTAAATACTTCGGCTCTCCATCGCCCATCACCCTGCCACCGAAACCAATGACTTTGTTGTGGACATCCATAATCGGAAACATGGCACGGTTCCAGAATTTGTCATAGCCGCCGCGTCTCTCATCGATCGTCACAAGCCCCGACTCTTTTAAGATCTCATCCTCATACCCTTTGGAACGGAGATACCGGTATAAGTCATCACTGTACTGATCCGAATATCCCAGACCAAACTTTTTCATGGTCTCCTCAGACAATTCTCTTTTCTGGAAATAAGCGAGTGCATGTTTTCCACGGTCATTCCGCAATAATGTATAAAAATATCTGGCTGCCTCTTTGTTGATCTCCAACAGCCGCTGTTTTTTATCTGCCTCTCTCTTCTGTGCGGCAGAATATTCCTGCTTTGGCAGGGCAACACCTGCCCGGTCCGCCAGAGCTTCCATTGCCTCCCCAAAGGTAAAGTTTTCATACTGCATCATGAATGTGAAAACATTCCCTCCGGCTCCACAGCCGAAGCAGTAGTACATTTGTTTATTCGGAGAAACAGAAAACGATCCTGTTTTCTCATTATGAAAAGGACACAGTCCAAAATAGGTGCTTCCCTTTTTCGTCAGATGCACATACTGTCCGATCACATCCACGATATCATTTCTGGAACGCACTTCTTCAATTATATCATCCGAAAAATATGGCATACTGCGTGTCCTCCTTTCGTATTAGTAACCATCCACTTGCCAGGCCTGCGCACGCCGCAGGCTATATTGGCTTAATATCCATCTACCTGCCAAGCCTGCGGCAGGAAGTATTCGCTGAATTTGGTGATGGCGTACTGGTCGGTCATGCCCGCAATGTAATCGCAGATCACACGCTCCGTCTTTTCCCCTTCATCAAGCATGGCGAGGTATTTTTCCGGCAGAAACTCGATGTGGTCTTTGTAGAATCCGAAGAGCTGCCGGATCATTGCCTTAGCCTTCACTTCCTCACCCTTGGCAATTGGATTCGTGTATACATGATCAAACATAAAATGGCGCAGCTCAAACATGGCTTCCTGAATATCTGCTGACATCCGAATGTCATCCTGGTTCATACTATTCATGATCACGTTATGTATCAATGTATTTAAACGCTGTTTTGTGGTAAAACCTAATGTTTTACGGATCTCTAACGGAATATCATCCTCCGTCAGAATCTCTGCACGGATCGCATCATCCACGTCATGGTAAACATAGGCGATTTTATCTGATAAGCGGACAACTTTTCCCTCTAAAGTATGGGGCATTGACTTAGACTGATGATTTAAAATACCGTCCCGCACTTCCCAAGTCAGATTTAATCCCATACCGTTTTTCTCAAGTTTTTCCACGATACGGACACTCTGCTCGTTGTGCCGGAATCCGTCTTCACAGATTTCGTTTAACACATACTCTCCGGCATGACCAAACGGCGTATGCCCCATATCGTGTCCCAATGCGATTGCTTCCACCAAATCTTCATTCAGACGCAGTGCTTTTGCAATTGTTCTCGCATTCTGCGATACCTCTAAGGTATGGGAAAGTCTTGTCCTATAGTGATCTCCCTTCGGTGTCAGAAAAACCTGTGTCTTATTCTTCAACCGCCGGAATGCCTTACAATGCAGGATTCTGTCCCTGTCTCGCTGAAAAACAGGCCGGACATCGCACTGTTCTTCCTCGCGTTCCCTGCCTTTCGTGTTCACACTGAGCGTTGCATAAGGGCTTAATGTTTCCCGCTCCATTTTTTCAAGTTCTTCCCGTATTGTCATATGTATCACCTCTCTGATATCTGACAGTCTCTCCCGAAGCACCATATAAAAAATCGTTTCAATAAAATCTCCATATTTTTATTATTCGGCAGGATTTTTCAATTTCCTTTATTTTTTATAAAATTCATACAATTTTTTTATTTCAGATAATTCATGGCATCTAAAAGATTGCTCACACCGACCAGCTTGATACCTTTTACTTCTGTCATGGATTTTCTGCAGACCTCCGGTAGAATACAGACCTCAAAGCCAAGTTTTTTTGCCTCCTGCACCCGCTGTTCTGCCATATTTACCGCGCGGACCTCACCGCTTAATCCGACCTCGCCAAAACAGATGGTTTTCTCATCGATCGGTTTGTCCTTGTAACTTGAGATCAATGCAAGAACAATGCCAAGGTCGATTGCCGGCTCATTCATTTTGATTCCTCCTGCGATATTCACATAGGCATCACAGTCACCCAGCTTTAAGCCCAGTCTTTTTTCCAGAACCGCCATCAAAAGATTGACACGGTTAAAATCCGTTCCTGCCGCTGTTCTTCGCGGAATACCAAAATTACTGTGACATACAAGTGCCTGCACCTCCAAAAGGATTGGTCTAGTCCCTTCCATGGAACATGCCACAACAGAGCCAGACGCTCCCTCCGGCTTGCCGCTCAACATATATTCAGACGGATTTTCCACTTCCACAAGACCATCCTGCCGCATCTCGAACACACCGATCTCATTTGTGGAGCCAAAACGGTTTTTTACACCTCTTAAAATACGGTAAGCCGCATGCCTGTCTCCCTCAAAATAAAGCACGGTGTCTACCATGTGTTCTAACACCCTCGGTCCTGCCACCACTCCCTCTTTCGTCACATGTCCCACAATGAAAATGGAGATTCCCATTCCCTTTGCGATCTGCATCAAAACACCTGTGGACTCGCGCACCTGTGATACACTGCCCGGTGCCGAGGAAACCTCTTCGTTAAACATCGTCTGGATGGAATCGATTACAACGATCTGCGGTTTTTCCCGGTCAATGACTGCCTTTATGGTGTCAAGATTTGTCTCACACAGCAGTTTCAGACTGTCCCCGAAATTTCCGATGCGCTCCGCACGGATTTTGATCTGCTGCAAAGATTCCTCCCCGGAAATATAGAGCACTTTTATGTTATGCTCCGACAGATTCCTGCAGACCTGAAGCAGCAATGTGGATTTTCCGATTCCGGGATCACCTCCCACTAACACCATGGAACCCTGCACAATACCGCCGCCAAGTACACGGTCTAATTCTTTCATGTCTGTTGACACACGCTTGTCATAGGTCATCTCGATCTGGGACAGAGGCAGTACCTTTGCCTCTGACGCTGTCGCTTTCTGCTTTGCCAGTGTGCCCGCACTCTTTTTGTCCACCACTTCTTCTACAAATGTATTCCATTCCTTACATCCCGGACACTGCCCCATCCATTTGGACGATTCGTATCCGCAGGACTGGCAGAAAAAAATACTTGTTTTTCCTTTTGCCATATAACCTTCCCTATCAAAAAAAATAACCGGAAACTCTGCAAATAGTTCCGATTGACATTAAAAGGAGTTGCCGTTTCTGACAACCCCTTATCATTTCTTAGCATTTCTGAATCTGAACTTCTACCGGTTTCTCTCCAAGTTCCACACTGACGGTTAACTTGCCACCGAGATTTGTTTTCATCTTACCTGCGCTTGCTCCGTCCACTGTAATTTCATACTCAGTCTCTTCTTCTAACTCCAGTGTGATCTGAGCATCTTCCGGTCCTTCCACGGAAAAAGAAATTCCTGTGTCCGTTGCATTCAAATGATATGCCGCTGTTCCCGGTACGGATTCATAAACAAACATACCATTACGCTCCAGCTTTGTGATGTCTTTGTAAGTTTTTACCTTATAAAGATCTCCCTGATGCCCGAAGTTATCAAGCTTTGCCTTTGCATCCAGAGTGTAATCTCCAAAACTGATCGTTCCATCTGCTTCTGAACGAATTAATTCACTAATAGCGCTCATCTTTTCCTCCTGTGGTACAGTCCTTCTCTGCCTGCTGCACCGTAAAAATTTTGTAAAATCATTATAGCTCAACTACATTTCGATTGCCAGCATTTTCATCATTTTTAAGGATTTTTTTATTTTTGTGTTACTGTTCCTTTACTTCAAAAACAACTGCATTCTTTTTCGTAGTGACGATCACTTCATCACCCTTTTTCACCTTGCCGTCTAAGATTTCTTCTGCAAGCTGATCCTCGATCTCATTCTGGATTTTGCGGCGGAGTGGTCTTGCTCCATATTTCGGTTCGTATGCTTTTTCCACAATATAATTTTTCACGCTGTCACGCACATGAAGTGTGATATCCATCTGGCTCTTACAACGGTCTGTCAGATCTTTCAACATTAATGTGACGATCTGTTTCATATCATTTTTGTTCAGTGAACGGAATACGATGGTCTCATCAATACGGTTTAAGAACTCCGGTTTGAAAATCCTGCGCACTTCCTCCATCACACTGTTTTTCATGCGCTCGTAATTCTGCTTTTCATCATCAGAAGATGCAAAACCAAGTTTTTTCGGTTCCACAATGGACTGTGCTCCTGCATTTGATGTCATGATAATGATCGTATTTTTAAAGTCCACCTTGCGTCCCTGGGAATCCGTGATATGTCCATCGTCTAACACCTGGAGTAAAATATTAAATACATCCGGATGCGCTTTTTCAATCTCGTCAAACAAAATCACGGAATACGGATTCCTGCGCACTTTCTCGCTGAGCTGACCGCCGTCCTCATGTCCGACATATCCCGGCGGGGAACCGATCATTTTAGAAACACTGTGTTTCTCCATGTACTCCGACATATCAACACGTATCATCGCCTGTTCATTGCCGAAAACAGCCTCCGCCAGCGCCTTGGAAATCTCCGTTTTACCTACGCCTGTAGGTCCTAAGAACAGGAACGAACCGATTGGTCTTCTCGGATCTTTTAAACCGACACGTCCACGTCTCACCGCTTTTGCCACAGCCGTCACAGCTTCTTCCTGACCAACGACACGTTTGTGCAGCGTTGCCTCTAATTTTTTCAGACGGGCTGCCTCGCCTTCTGCCAGTTTCTTCACCGGAATTTTTGTCCAGCCGGAAACAACATCTGCCACATCATCCTCTGTGACAGACAAATTCTTTCTGCGGATCTCACGCTGCGCTTTTTTTGTCTGCTTCTCAAGCTCTGCTTCCAATGCTTCTTTTTCTTCCTTGCACTGTTTTGCAAGCGCAATATCGGAATTGCTCAGAGCATCCTCTAACTGTAATTCTTTTTCTGTGATCTGATTTCTCAATTCCGCAAGTTTCTCTGTATGGTTAGACACGCCAAACCGCACTCTTGCTGCTGCTTCATCCATCAGATCAATTGCCTTATCCGGCAAAAAACGGTCATTGATATAGCGCGCTGACAGGCGGACTGCCGCCTCGACTGCCTCATCCGTGATCTTTACATGATGATGTGCTTCGTATTTACCGCGAAGCCCTTTCAAAATTGCAACTGTCTGTTCCTCGCCCGGTTCCTCCACCGTCACAGGCTGGAATCTTCGCTCTAGTGCAGCATCTTTTTCTACATATTTGCGGTATTCTGTGATTGTCGTTGCTCCCATGATCTGAATCTCACCACGGGCAAGTGCAGGTTTTAAAATATTAGAGGCATCGATCGCGCCCTCTGCGCCACCGGCACCGATGATTGTGTGAAGCTCATCGATAAACAGCAAAACATTTCCTGCTTTTGTCACTTCCTGAATCACTTTTTTGATACGCTCTTCAAATTCTCCACGGTATTTTGAACCAGCCACAATACCGGATAGGTCTAAAGATACCACTCTTTTTCCCTGAACAGAGTCCGGTACAAGGCCGGATACGATACGCTCTGCGATTCCTTCCACGATAGCCGTTTTACCAACTCCCGGTTCTCCGATCAGACATGGATTGTTCTTCGTTCTTCTGCTTAGAATCTGAATCACTCTCTGGATTTCTTCCTCACGTCCAACCACCGGATCCAGTGCACCTTCCGTTGCAAGCTGTGTCAGATCTCTGGAATACTGATCCAGCGTCGGGGTTCCCTCATTATTTTTCTTTTTTCCCGGACGGCCATTCTGAAATTCTTCGCGGTAAAGATTTGCATCTTCCCCCATCGCAATGAGAGTGTCCACAAAGACTTTCTGCATATTGACGGACAGCGTTGTCAGTAATCTGGATGCAACACAGTCTGTCTCTTTGATCATGGCAATCAGAATATGTTCTGTTCCAATGGCATCTGCATGGAATCTGACTGCCTCCTTCTCTGCATTCTCAAGAACTTTTGCTGCTCTCGGTGAATAACCATCTGATTCTGCTACTGCTGTTCCCTCCGCCGGAGCGATCAATTCTTTGATCAGATCTACAATTTTATCTAACTCTACACCATTCTCATTCAGAATTTTTGCCGCTACTCCTGAATTTTCCTTCAATAGCCCAATCAGTAAGTGCTCGGTTCCGATATAATTATGATGTAATGATTTTGACATTTTGCCGGCGATATCAATCGCTTTTTTGGCTTTTACAGTGTATGGTAATTGCATGTTGTCTCCTCATGTTATTTATTAGGTGATTGCAAACTCTCCTTAATCTATCTCAAATTGTTCAAAATCAACAAAATTTTCGAAAACACGGTTCCACAGTGTTTTCGAAAGCTTTTGTTGATTTTTCACAATTTAATTTACGTTATGAATGATTTTCGCAATTACCTACATTCTATTTTATATTATAAATCATTTAGGTCGAAAACTTCCATTCCTTTTTCATTTTTCACAGAAGTTTCATTTTTTTGCGGCACATCCATTTTTTCATTTTCTGTAGATGATTTTTTCTCGGACTTTTCTTCTGTCACTGATTTCTCAGAAGTGGATGGAATTTCATCCTCATAATCATTCCATTCGCGGTAAGCCCTGTTGATCGGATGTTCTTCCTCGATGTACTCTTCCTCGTCATCGAAATAATCGTCCTCATCCTCATTTTTTTCTTTTTTTCGGAATCCATGGAATTTTCCCAAGAAAGGTTTTTTCTCGGTTTCTGTCTCTTCGTTTGCTTCGTCGTCCTCGTTCTCTGGCTCGTCAAGCTCCGGATCGTTGTCCTCTGAGAGTTCGTCTTTTCCTTTTTTCTTTCTGCCAAAGAGCATGATATTCAGTATGATCACAACTGCGATTGCCAATACAAAAATAAGCACAGCGATCATGTTTCTGGAAAAGGATTTTGCATCTTTATATTTCTTTGAGAGTTCATCATACTCGCTCTGCAATGCTGCAAGATCATCCGAAGAAGAATCTGCTGTCTCGGTGATATTTCCATTGACACGCTGGTAAGTACCTTCTGCCGCATCATACTGATACCAGCCCTCGGTTCCGTCCTGATTTACTGCATAAAACACATAAAAGTCCGAAGCTTCCTCTCCCTCTGCTGCCGGAAGCTGATACGCCGTCATTACCGTGCTTTCCGGCATCTGCAAAGACACCTGCACATAACTGTCCGGCAATACCGAATCAAGCGGTGCTAAAAGTGGAATCACATAGCTGCTCTCTCCTGCTGTGAACTTCATGAAATCATAGATAACGTCCCTTGTCTCATCATAGATGAAGAATCTTCCTATTGTCGAATCCACATTGTCAGTTTCCAGATAGATCAGGGAAATCATTCCTTTATTAAAGGTCAGTCCCCTGCACTCGGTTCCCCGGAACCGAACTGCTGCCTCTGTAAAATCTGCCGGGATCTGTTCCTCTGTGAAACTGTCTGAGATGTGATAAGCTGTATCATTGATCACAACCTCCGCCTGTGACGCCGGGGCTTCTGTTGCCGGTACTTCCTCCGTGTCTTCCGGTGTCTCTGCGTCCCCGTTCTCACTGTCTCCGTTTTCACCACCTGTGGTTGTCGTCTCACCTCCGGTGGTTCCTGCATTTCCTGCTGCCTGTCTTGTCACAGTGATTTTATAAGTGGCTGTTGTTCCGTTTTCTGCCTTTACAACAATCTTCACAACATTCGCTCCGACGGCAAGATTCGTGTTTCCGGTAACCGATTCAACGGTTGCCTTTTCATTGACCGGTGTTGCACTCACTGCAATACTTGTCACAGAATTATCCACAGCTGCCGTATACTTTGTTGTGCTTCCCTTAAAAGCCGGAGACAATGTTCCCGGCGAGATTGTCAGTGCTTTTAAGGAATTATCTGCGGATAAAGCTGCCGTATTCGTATTACTTCCAGTATTGTTGTTACTTCCTGTGCCAGAACTGCTTCCATTTCCCGCATTTCCATTGCTGCCGGAGCTTCCGTTGTTACCGGCACTGCTGTTATTTCCTGTGTTGCTGCCTGCTGCTTCGTTTTTGACCGTCACAGAAGTGCTGCTTCCTGCCATGGAATCCATTTCCTCTGCCGTGCTGAAAATAACTCCATCTGTAGCAGAAAGGGATATGGATGCTTTCCCTGCAGCAATTGCTTTTAATGTCACACTGAAGCTGTCACTCGCTACCGAAATACTTCCGCCGCCACCGCCATAAGTTGCATTACAGCTCACAAACTCCAGAATGCCGGCATCATAGGTCAAAACCATATTGGCATATGCACTGTCCCCGGATGCACTTAATGCTTTTGCCGTTACCGTCACAGTCTGTCCGATATTCAGGGAACTGGCAGACACAGCGATCGTTGTTTTTCCGGAAGCCGCCTTGGCATGCATCTGCGGTGTCATAAGGCAGATGCATAATGTTAACAGTGTAATGATCACACCTAATTTCTTTTTCATTTTACTCTCCATTCTTATGTGTGAAAATTGTATTTTCTCACTAAAATAACTCTTTCTATCCACACAGCCCTGTTACTGTTCAATCTGTGCTGCATTTATAATATGTTTCTGCAAAAGCACAAGGTCTTTTACGGAAACTTTTCCATCTCTGCTTATATCCGCAGCCGCTGCATACGCACCGGAAAGCTGTGATGTTCCAAGAATCTGTTTCTGCATCATGACCAGATCGACCACAGAGATTTTTCCATCTCCATTGATGTCACCGTAAATGACAACGTCATACTGCTTCACCAGTGTTCCATTTGCATATACTGCAATTTTATTACCTGTTCCGACTGCACCGGTATTTTCTGTGCCATCTGCTTTCAGCACTTTGACCGTGCCGCTTCCCGCTGAGATATTGGCAAGTACAGAAGAAGCGCCTGTTCCCGGTGTAATACCTGTGATCACGGTATCTCCCAGTTTATAGGAGGTAGAAACGGATACGCCGTCCGCAACCGTTGTTCCACCACTTTCCGGTGTCTGGGTATTGTCTGCTGCCGGCTGCTGTCTTACCACATTGATCGTGTAGGTTTTTGCCGAACCGCTCTGTGACACACAAGTTACGTTGATCGCATTATTTCCATAATTCAATGCATAAGTTCCCGCTCCGGAAACTCCCGCTTTCGGTGCAACTGCCGAAGCACCTACATTGATCGAGCTTATCTCGGTTCCAACGATCACGGAATAATCGGTTACTGCTCCTTGGAAAGACGGTGTCAGTCCATATCCGCTTACGCTGAGAGAAGAGAGCCAGTTATTCGGATTACCACTGTCTGAAAACGTCACTGCTGACTCCGGCATATTGCTATACACCGGAATACGGAATATAAATCCCTGTGATTTATCCGCATAAGCGGTGCTCATTGTTTTTCCTTCTGACATTGCCGCCTGCACATTTGTCATGTACTGATGTGAGTATATGCTGTTCATATTCACCACATTAAATTTCTGGAAATATAAGGTGTTCTGCCCTTTTTTCACATAATTATTTCCAACGATACCAGCTCCACCATTAATTGATTTATAAATAGAATTCCAGTCGTTATTTTTCGCATAAATCAATCCGTTGACCGTCGCAGACGCAGACGATGTCGTATATGCTCCGATATTAAAGTAATTGTAATATCCATTATAGCCAGAGTAATTGCCAGAGATCAAAGGACTTGTCCCCTTATTTCCCTGCTCCTGCTTACATCTTGCAGCCAGATGATAAGGACTGACACTCAAGTTCTGTCCCACTTCCATGAAAGTATCTGCATAGCTTCGCGATGCTCCGTCTGTATCGCTATAGTTTCCACTCATAAAACTGCCTGACAGAATATTTCCAACTCCTGTCACGTTCTGATATGGCGCATATTCTAACGTTTCAAACTGAAAAATATACGTGTCATTCAGGTAATTTCTCGGATCCATGCAATATGCTATGTAATTGGAGGAGGCACTTACCCAGCCTGCTCCGTCATAACCATACCATTTGTTGGTCGCCCAGTCATAAGCACCCGTCTCCGTTGACTTTCTCGCATCATTGGAAGAACTCTGCACCAGATTCCTTCCGACAACACTCTCATTTGCAATGACGGTATTCCAGTCCAGTCCTGTCTGTACCGGAACGAACTGCCAGTCTGGATACTTCTGGTGCAATGCCAGAAGTGAGTTACAATAGCTGTCCGGAAATCCTGCTGATTTTAACGATGCAACATATTCTTCATCTGTCACTGTTGTAGCAGCTCCCTGCGATCCGTCCGCAGAAGTCTGTCCTGTTACCGCAAGGTATGTTCCACAGATCCACCCGGCATAATCCACCCCATCTTTATTAAACGTCACATTATACCAGATTGTCCCATTCGTCGTTGTCTGTCCCAGCACATTCACCGTCTGGTCTCTTTTTACCATGGTCACCGGCGAATATGCCGTGCTTGCTCCGGTTCTCACGTAAACGTTGCCATTGGTGTTCGTGACCACTCCGGCCGCTCCCTGTGCCGAACTGTCTGTGATCGCACTTCCGGAAGAGGTATCTTCTGTTGAAAGCGTGATAAAATCTGACCTGATATATCCGGTGGATGCCATTCCATTATAGGAAATCTGTACCTTGTACCATTTCATTCCATCGGAGCCATCCACTTCATCTATCACACGGACTGCTGTACCCGCAGCTAAAGATGTGATCTTGTCCCCATCTACCGGAGTCTTTCGCATCTGTACCGGTCCATCATTCAAAACACCCGCCGTCTCCGTATACGCATAACTTTCCAACGGTTTTACCGTAATGACCGCAGTCGCTGCTGTCACACCAAAAATCGTTGCAAAGATAAAGCTCCGCCATTTTCTCTGTTTTATATTAAGGTTTCTTCTCATTTTTCCTCCAAATGCCTTCGGTATTCCCCAAAAAGACACAGTAAATCATGCTTATTATATTTAATTCACGATAGAGCGTCAACCTTAATCTGGTAAATATAGTAACTGATATGTATGATACAGCAAAGTGCTCAGATACTGTCTGAGCAGTAACGATGTTTTGTCCTTTTTTCCACCTTACCATTGTTCAAAACTAACAATAATCCCCACAAAAGTCCTCCGATAGCCAGAAAGCTTCCCACGATCAAAGGCAGGTTATAAATATAAATCTTTGCACCAGCCAGCACAACAATGCCAGCTACCATTCCAAGCGCTGCGATAAATGCAACAATACCGCATGTAAAAATAAATTCATAATCCAACTTTCTCATCCTTTTTTACCTCCCATGGAAAACAGCTTTTGTCATCAATATAAACATCCGCATAAATCTTTCTTCCGTCTGATCCGTACCTTTCGATAATCTCCGGCAGATTCTCATTCACCGCATCAAATTCCAGTTTCCACTTCCTGCACCATTCCACTGCTTCCTCTAACTGATTTCCACAGCGGCACGTCCACAAAATAATCTGGCGTCCCTGCCTTCTCAATCCTTTCAGCAGTTCGATCAGTGCTGTATTCGGCTGTCCGATCTTTGGGAAGCAGTCCGTACAAAGTGTTCCGTCAAAGTCTACCGCAATAATCTGATATTCCGTTTTCATCTGCCATGCTCCTCACTTTCCGTCATTTTGCCCTCTTGCTGCTTCCCATTATCCATATTTTCTGTCCATTAATTCGGACAGTAAAAGACCACCTCACGAAAAATTTCATGAAGTGGTCTTTTTGCCTTTCTTATATTTTGTTTTTTACGCAAATAATTTTTTTACCATTTCCGCATCAAACACAACCTGTTTTACATGGTCTACTTCAATCTGATACAGTGCATTGGCTGCTAGGTGCTCTGCCGCCTGCTCCAGATCACGGATTCCCGATGTATTCTTATACTGCTCGATCAGTTCATCCAGTCCCTCCTCGGTCAGAACGATCTCGCCCTGCAGCAATCCGATTCTCTTTAATACTTTTGGCAGTGCAAATTTGGAGAAAATGATTTTTTTCTCTTCCTGCGTATAATCCGGGATATCAATCACTGCAAAACGTGACATCAGCGGGGCGCTGATATCTTCTTTTACATTGGCAGTTGCAATCGGATAGACACCGCCGGTCGGAATCATACATTCCATATAGTTGTCTGTAAATCCAAGATTATCTAATAAGGTAAGAAGTACGTCCGCCGGATTGCCGTTTCCTTTTCCGGATGCAGCCTTATCAAGCTCGTTGATGATGAATACAAGGTTCGACTCGCCAGCCATGGAAAATGCATCCATAATAATACCAGGCTTCGCATTTCCGTAGATACGGGAGCTTCCGGTCAACTGCTCTGGGTCATTGATGGAACTCATATCGAGTGTCGTCCACGGCAGTTTTAAAATTCTTGCCACTGCATAGGCAATCTGCGATTTTCCGGTTCCTGCCGGTCCGACAAGCAGAAGTCCATACGCTGGAAGTGTGTGTGTGCGGTTGATCTGGATGATAGTCTCCATGATACGCTGTTTTACTTTTTCCATTCCGTATAGTTCTTCATCTAAAATCCTGCGCGCTTCCACCGGATCGATTGCTTCAAAATAATTATTTTTCCACTGGATATTCGTCATAATGGAAAGTGCACGCTGCGCATGGCGGCGTTCCTCGGCAGACACTTCGCTGGAACGTGCAACTGCTAAATTTCTTCTCGCCCACAGTCTGATATTGTCCGGCATGGTTCTTCCTGCGCAGTTTAAGAAATCCGAAATACTCTGGATACTGGTAAGCTTCATGCTGTCGCCGCTCTCGTCTAACTCTTCGTCCTCATCCTCCTGCTCCGGTGCACTGCTCGATAAAAGGCGTTCCATCACATACTGTAAAAATCCATCCGCCGCAGAGAGTTTCGTTCCACCGTGAAAAGCATTTTCCCTGATCTTGTACACGGCATAGCCGTCCGCCCTGTTTTCCCCGGACAAAAGAATGTTGATACGGTTCTCCCCAAGCCATTTGATCAGATTCACAAAACGTGCATCGATCCGCAGGATATTGGAACGGAATGTCTCGTCCTCCTCCTTAAACTCAAATGCTGTCCACTGGCTCTGGTTGCAAAATACTCCGGTGGAATGATGGCTCCACTGTTTTTGCTGATTGTCTAACACCAGGATCGGATTGTCCGGTGTTTTTTCGGAACTGTCTGATGTAAATGCGGTATATGTACATACAAACGCTTCTTTTTCCTCTGAAGCGCTGCTGAAATCAAAAACTGGCATACTTTTTCTCTCCTTTATTCTCCGATACTCTTTTTCTGTACTTATCAAACCATAAAATAAAAAAATTTACAAGGAAGTTTTTCAAGACACTTCATATAAAAATATGAAACTTCTGCTATTCTTTCCAAAACTAATCATGGTTATATGAATACTGTAACGAATATTGACGTTACTGTTCACTCAGCACCTGAACACCATGCTGTTCAGGTGCGTATGAACGTGATGCGGGTGTGAGCAGCCCCCTTTTGCGAAGCAAAACTTTATATAGGGCTGCGAAGTTACCGTTCGCAGGGTAACCTGTGAACGGTAACATATTGACAATAGGGGTAACTGATTCTATAATTCAATAATAGGAATTATTACTAATTTAAGGAGGTTATGAAATCGCAAGGCATGGCTTTGTATGCCGTCCGATTTCATTAAAATAAATTATGGAGATAGATATTATCGGTTTGATCAGTGCCTGTTCCTATGCTCTCGACTGCATCGAGGCAGAACTGGTGAATATTAAAAATAAACATGGAAAGCGAGTGGCCTATATCAGTGTGCGCATGGGGCAGTATTTTGATCTGCCGGAGGATGCCCTGCAGGATCTTGCAATCTGCGCTCTGTTGCACGACAACGCCCTCACCCAATATATTTCCGAGGAATTGCAGAAGCATTCTGCAAAAGACCTGACCGCTGACCTTGTGGCAAACACTACAAACCTGCATTGCATCTACGGTGAACGGAATCTTGCAAAAATCCCTTTTAAAACTGACGTTACCAATGCAATCCTATACCATCATGAGCATGCGGACGGCACAGGACCATTTCACAAAAAATGGGATGAAGTTCCTCTGTCTGCGCGCATTATCCACCTTGCCGATGTGGTGGATATCATCGGGCACAGCGGTGCATTTGAAACACAGAGATGGGATATGGTAAAACAGTACCTGATCCGGCATACGGATAAACTTTTTGACGCCGCATGTGTGGATGCTTTTTTCCATATATTTTCAGATAACGAATTTGCAGCTTTCAGGGATGACTCCTTTGAAACGAAACTCTGGGAGATTGTTCCGAGAGAAAAACAGACCTTTGACTGGGAAACCTGCAAAAATATCGCCGACTTTTTTGCGCAGATCGTCGACTATAAATCTTCTTTTACAAGCAGACACTCCATCGGTGTTGCAGAGAAAGCCGCCGCATTTGCAGCGTACAACGGCTACGATCCCACACAGGTTCAGAAAATGTATCTGGCTGGCGCACTTCATGATATCGGCAAAATGGCAATCGACAATGATATTCTGGAAAAACCGGATAAGCTGACCGACGAAGAATTTTCTAAAATGAAAAACCATGCAGGTTATACTTATCTGATTCTGTCCAATATCAACGATTTTGAAGACATCCGTGACTGGGCTGCATTCCACCACGAAAAACTGAACGGAAAAGGTTATCCTTTCGGCAAAACTGCCGCCGAATTAAACGAGCCGGAACGCATTATGGCATGTATCGACATTTATCAGGCGCTCACCGAAAGCCGCCCTTATAAGCAGGGCTTTTCGCATGAAAAAACCTGCGATATTCTTGATGATATGGCAGATAAAGGTTTTATTGATGCCGGCATTGCACAAAATATCCGCGTCTGCTTTCAGGATACAATGATCTGATTTTTTGTGTTTCATCTTTACGAAAACATATTTTTTCGTTACAATATGGTGTGTATATGAAAAATCACGATATCATATTCAATGAAAGGAATCAATTATTATGTCAAATCCAATTGTTACAATCGAGATGGAAAACGGCGATATCATGAAAGCAGAGCTTTATCCTGAAATCGCACCAAATACTGTAAACAACTTTATCAGTTTAGTAAAAAAAGGTTTTTATGACGGTGTCATCTTTCACCGTGTCATCAACGGTTTTATGATCCAGGGCGGCGACCCGGACGGAACCGGAATGGGTGGTCCTGGCTATGAGATCAAAGGAGAATTCTCCCAGAATGGTTTCAAGAATGACTTAAAACATTCTGAAGGTGTTTTATCCATGGCAAGAACTATGATCCCGGATTCTGCCGGTTCCCAGTTTTTCATCATGCACAAGAACTCTCCACACTTAGACGGCGCTTATGCTGCATTTGGTAAAGTGATCGAGGGTATGGATGTTGTCAATAAAATTGCGGAAACAGCAACTGATTACTCTGACCGTCCGTTACAGCCACAGGTAATGAAAACCGTGACAGTTGAAACTTTCGGGGTTGATTATCCGGAACCTGAGAAGTGTTAATTTAACAGAATTTCAGACATCATAAAAAAAGAACTAGTTTTTGAGGGGGCACCTCAAAAACCAGTTTTTTTATTGATCCATACTATTCTCTATTTTACACACTCCAAAATGATTTTCTCACACCTGTCATATCCCAGCTGTGAACTGTTCAAGGATAACGAATAATTACCTGCCATTCCCCATTTCTGGTCTGTGTAGAAATTATAGTTTGTTCTGCGCCTTTTATCTGTTTCGGTTATCATTTTTGCAGCATCAGCTTCTGCGACATTGTATAGTTTACAGATACGCTGCACTTTTTCCGGCATATCCCCGTGTATAAAAACATTCAGCACATCCTCCCGGTCTTTTAAGATAAAATCCGCATTTCTTCCTATGATCACACAGCTTTCTTTTTCCGCAATTTTCAGGATCACGTTTCTCTGTGCTTCATACACCATATCTTCCACGGATTTTCCTGTGATATCACGTCCGGAAAATGCATAGGCAAATAAGCCTTTCTTCGGAGACAATTCCGCATTTTCACGGATATATTCCGGTGAAAATCCTGACTGCTCCGCAATCTGTCCGATGATATCCTTGTCATAATAGGAAACCCCAAGTTTCTTTGCCACTTCTTCACCAATAAAGCGGCCGCCGCTTCCAAACTCTCTGCTGATCGTTATGATTCTCTTTTCCATAACTGACTCCTCCTTAACTTAAACTTTCTACCTTGTTTTTTCTGATCCTCTTCAACAATACATATCCCACCAGACATGCGGTAAGCTCGGTGATTGGAAATGCCCACCAGATCAACGAAACTCCCATCTGACCGTTTCTGACAAAAACAGAGAAAATGCCGGCCAGCGGTAATATAATTATAAGCTGTCTGAGCAGCGAGATTACAAGTGATTCCATACCACCGTCCAGTGCCTGATAAATTCCCTGATATGCCACATTGATTCCCGCAAAAATAAAGCTGATGGAGATGATTCTCATCGCTCCGATGAAATACTCTCTGGATTGTCCCGCATTAAATAACGTCGCAAAAGCACCCGGGAAAATTTCTGTGATTGCCACACCAACGACCATAAGTACGATCGTATAAATCAGTCCATACCTGATTCCGTCCTGAATCCTCTTTTTGCTATGCATTCCGTAGGCGAACGCAATGATCGGTGTGATTGCATCCCTGAGTCCAAATGCGAGGAACAATACAAACTGCTGCACTTTATAGAACAATCCATATGCGGTCTGTGCAGAAGGACTGAATTTTAAGATCAGATTCATCACATAAACCATGATAGACATCAATGCCTGTGCAATGATCGCCGGAAGACCGATCGCATAGATTTCTTTTATAATTCCGGTATCAGGCTTCATGTATCCCACACCATGTTCAAACTCTTTATTTAATTTCATATGAAAAATAAATAATAATGCTGCCGATGCGACCTGACCAATTACAGTAGCATAGGCTGCACCCTCCACGCCCATTTCAGGAACCGGTCCGATACCGTAAATCATGACCGGATCTAGAATTATATTTACGACCGCACCTACCACCTGACCGATCGTAGAATAAAGGGAACGTCCGGTCGCCTGTAATAATTTTTCAAATAATGAGAAGAAAATGATTCCAAATGAAACCACACAGCATATTCTTAAATAACTCATTCCCATTGAAATCACTTCCGGATCAATGGTCTGTGATGAAATGTATGCTCTTACTCCAAAAATTCCAAATAAGAAACATACCACATAAATAATTACTCCGAGAAATAAACTATTGCCCGCCACTTTTGCAGCTTTTTTGGCATTTCCCTGTCCGAGTGTCCTTGCGAGAAGCGCATTGGTTCCGACACCCGTTCCAATTCCTACTGCCACCATAAGCATCTGTACCGGGAACACCAGTGTCAGTGCGTTAAGCGCCGCTTCACTTCCCACCTTCATGTTTCCAACAAAGGCACTGTCCACAATGTTGTAGACCGCCTGCAATGCCATCGATAAGATCATCGGTATTCCCATCTGCACCATGAGCCTATTGACCGGCATCTCCTTCATCTTGTTACTTTCTGACATACAATCCTCCTTGTTTTTCCTCCTTGTTTTGCGGCAAAAAAAAAGTGTGTTCCTATCACAATAAGCTGGACTTACGCTGATAGGCTACACACTTTTTTCATGTCTTTCTATTAACTTTAAAATAAAAAAACGAGTAACATAACTGGATTTACGCTAGTCTGCTACTCGTTCAAAAATTATTATATTTTTCTTTTTGGGAAAAGTCAAACAGAATTTTTGTTGTAATTTTCTTATTTAATCAATCTGATTCGCTGGGAATGTTTAGGTCTGTCAACACATCTTTCAACCACAAATAACATTTTGTCTCAGAGAAAATATCTCGTATCTCAGTTAATGATAGTTCAGATACATCACCTAAAAAATTATATTCGGATTTATCCATAATACATGGACTATTTACATTTGGAAAATCTTCAACAAATAATACTGAGAAATCCAACTTCTTTAATCTGTTAATTTCAGTTGGCCACTTTATTGACCGTGGTTCTTTTAATTTATCATATGTTTCTATTGTACTTCTCATTAAATTATAAATATGTTCCGTCATAAGTATTGAACTATTAATCAGTTGTGCCAGTGCTTTTTTATCATCTTTATCTAAAATATTGGATGTTGCCATCTCATAATTACCAAGACCTCCAACACTTAAACCCGAAGCTGTAGCATTTGCACTGCCAACTATACATCTTACATTATCAAATACATATGTTTTCGCATGCAAATCAAGTTTAAAATATAAAGTCCAATTGTTCTCTTTACAATACTGATATAAAGAAAGATCTGTGGCACCATTTATGATATCTTCCGGCTTCATCCGCATTATCAGCTTTTTTTCTACTACATTCTTAGATAACTCATTATCAAAATATTTTATAAGAGATACCTTACAAAATGCAGATATGACAAAAAAAGAACATACAAAACTGTTCCTGTCGCAGTATCGCCAATCTTGCCATAAAGTCTACCTGCACTGTAACTCTCACCAACAACTGTATAAGAACTATTAACCACATAACCGATTAATCCTAATCCAGGCATCTCAACCTTAATAGCTTCCTTGTCATAATCGTTATCTGGTTCCTTCACTAGCTTCACTTCCATCTTTGGCTCAATGAAATCCTGGCCATGATGATGATTTGTTCCTGCTATCGTAAAATAGACATCTGCCATAGGGCACCTCCTGTGTACGCCATCCGTGTATGTTTATTTGTTGAGTTTACTCTACTCTAAAAGGTGTCCTATAAAAATGACAGCCCAGAAGCGCTGTGAAATCAGCATTTCTGGGCTATCAAATTAATTCATTATACTAATGACCAGTTTTCTTTACCAAACATAGTTCAGCACTCTCTTCCATTTCATAATTGGACCAAAACACATTTATATCATTTTGAACATTTTGACTTTTATAATAATTAAAATAATTTACTTCATTTTTGAAATATGTTTCATTCGTTTGTAACGTTCTAACATACTTTTCAAATTCTCCCCATTCATTTAATATTATTTCCAAACTTCTCTCTGCCAATTCTAATATATCTGCAAGACCAGTTCGCTTTTCTAAATGTGCGGATACTAATCTACCTGCAACGCTTAATAATGCATATTTTCCATATCTTGTACCATTACCCCAAACTGGATGTTCTTGCTTCTTGTTTTTATTATCAATCGCAACCGATAATGAGAAAAATAAATAAGAAAATACTGCACATTTTGCATCTGTATTTTCATTAATAACCTGTAATAATGCATCTTCGTCAAAAAGATCTGCCTTGCTTATTGACATAGCCTTGGCACAATCTCCCTTCATTGCCCATAAGCATTTAACAAAAGTATCTCTTTTGATGACCTGGTCCTTATCAAAAATCTTTTGATGTAAGGCCTCTTCATATTCGCCTTGCTTTCTTTCGTATAGCAAACCATAATAAGCAAATAATCTTTTCTGCATACTAATCTGAGCTTGAAGATTAGCTTTTCTATCCGCTTCATCTATTTTTGTCTGCATATTGGTTGCATCAGAAATTGAATTAACAAATGTCGCATATGCTGTAGATAATTCCTGCTTCTCTTCGTCTGTTACAGCTTGCTGCTCTTTAGATGATTTATAAGTTGCAATTATTTTTAGAAGTACTTTTTTCCCTTGTAATTTCTCAGGATCGTCACGGTATATTCTCGACAGTGTAAATCCAGTTTGCCCTCCATTTATAATCTGAGGATCTTCTATACGAATATTTGTTGACCCATTTAATCCATTCTGCGTCGAACAAATAAAATCAGAGCAAATCATCGTAATACCATTATTTAGTAAAGCAAAATTCTCATTTTGTTCCTTTAGAGAAACAGAGATTGCTTTATTTACGGGATTTTTACTCATCGATAAATAATTACGAGGATTATATTGAAGAATTGAATTTTTGTATTCATCAACAATCTCCGCGACAAATGAAAGCGGTACAAATAACAATGCCACACTACATTTTCCATAACTAGTATTTTCAAATGATTCTTTACAGCATTGCTCAACACCCATAATATTCCTATCTATAATAATTGAATCACCTTGAAAATATGTACTAGTACAGTATGGGAATACTAACTCATCATAAGCCCTAGTATAATCAAAAACATCATATGAAAGCCCAGAAAAGATTGCTTTTACAACCTTTAAACTTTCTGATTTATAGAGGTTTGCCAAAAGTATAATCTTGTAGTCATATAATCCTAGATTTGGCAATCCTGATATTTTTTTCTGCATTCCCCTAATTTTTCCATTATATGGTCTTCCATCTTCACCATTCAGTTTTCCATCCAAAATAGATTTAAGTTCCATAGACGCTATTTCTGCTGGACTTATTTCCTTATTCTCGTAATTTCCCTCATCAATTCTATATTTTGACTGAATCAAATAGATTACTCTTCTATTGGTATCGATATAATATGCATCTACGCCTCCGTCGCCTGGACCATCTGTAATATAATCATGCCTTGTTTTAAAATCTTGTAGCCCAAACTTTATTAGCAAAAATAAATGAATATAGCCTTTTGCCCTGATATTATTCTTCTCTTCCTCACTTTTACCTTCCATTCTGTAACTTCCAAAGGTATCTGGCGCAGAATTACATATAGCTTCTATGGCATTATTCAACATATCATATTTATTTATCATTTTTCTTCCTCTTTACAAGTACATTAATCCATTTTTTATCTTGGTTTCGTACATCATTTGATTCCCAAATATGTTCTATTTGAACTATATCTAAACCAATTAACAATTCTGTTATTGAATTCTCAGAGTAATCTGTGTATAATCTTCCTTCATCAAGCCTTTGAGTTTGTCCTTTCTTTACAGAAAAATACATTATCCCATTTGGTTTTAATGCGCGCATAACGGTATACAGTGTTGCTTTCATCTCTGCATATGGAACATGCAATAATGACGCAGAGGCCCATATACCATCGAAATAATCCACCCATTCTATTTCATTGGCCTTGCAATTTATGACTTCAACCCCTGCATATTTTTTAGTCGCACTACACATAGCCAGTGAAGGGTCAATTGCAACAACTTCATATCCTCTATCATGCAAATACTTGCTATCCCTTCCGCTTCCACTTCCCAAATCTAAAATCATATTACCTGGTCGAATATATTTTTCAAACATCTCGTAAAAGGCATCCATTTTCAGTTTTTGTGTTTCTGCGATAAACTCCACCGCATGCTCTTCGTAATACTCAATAGTCGAATCCATTTATATCTCCCACATCTCGTATTCTTGAAGTTTGGCAGAGTCATAAACCATACCAAGATTTTCTTCTAGAATATTTTCAAATTGTTCTTTACTATTTCCTGGAATATATAATTTTTCTGTAGCCCATACAGCATTAAGATGTTGATTTTCACATTTATTGAATAATTTCATTAATTGTAAAGCCACATCATTGTTGCTGTTATCAAATAGCAAACCATATAGATAGTAGTTGTATTCTACAAAGCTTCGTAAAAATCTTCTGTCAGGAAGCCTGTTATTCTTACTTGTATTTGTCGGCTTACTGGCTGGCGTTAAATTCCATAATTCATCATTGGATACATAGGAGCGTGGAACAAAATGATCCAAATCAAATGAATTAATATCCAATTCTTTTCCTGTATATATCTCGTGCAGCGGTCTCCCAGTTAATTGCACAGTAGCAATCCATAATTCTCTCGCTGCTTTTAATGATTTGTGTTTAGCCTCCATCTCGGAAGCTATTTTATACATCACACCTGGTACACCTGGATTTCTATCTTGAATGAATATCGCCTTATTGTATCTAATCCACCCCATAATTACGGCATAGTTCTGCATCATAAACTCACGCCACTCTTCATTTATGTGAATTCGTCTTTTCAATGAGCTGTCAGCTTCAACAATGTCATAAAAAAATTCATTATCAATCTTTGTAAAGGCATTTAAATATGCAATAAATCGTCCATAATTCTTACTATCTATGTAAGCCTTTCCTTCTTTATCCATAAATGGCTTAATTAATCTATATGGAACATAATCTGTCAAATGTATTTTATCCGCTTCAAGTACATCATTATATTTTCCTATCAAATATAACAACCTATCTCTAGATGGAACTTTATTCTTTAGCTCTGTTTTTGCATTCTCATATAGTAGACGAATTGCATGCTCAAGAAAATTTTCAGCATTACCATTCACAGTATGTCCCAACCGTAGATGATAATGTGTCACTGTTTTCCATGCGCCAACAATCATCTCATTTATCACGTCCTCAAATGTAAATAAATCATTTCCATTAGGAATTAGTTCCATAATGGCCTCTAACCAGAAAAACTTATACCCTTGGTCATTATTACTCAAAAGATTTTCAAACTTCTTCACATTCAGCTTATTTGAATATAATGGAAGTTCCATTTTTCTGTTATCCCCCATAACACTTACTCCTATCTACTAAATTGTAGTGCTGTAGAAAGCAAAGCCTTCACTCCTTCTATAGCTTCTTCTATATCTGTATTTGCTCCCCAACTAATTCTAATTGAACACTCTATTTGTTCTTCAGGTACCCCCATAGCAACAAGTACATAACTTGGCGAATAACTTTTAGAAGTACATGCCGATCCATTCGATACGCCACAAAACATTTTGCTAGATAACATTAAGGCTTCAGAAGATACCCCTTCAAAACAAATATTGATAGTATTATCCACGCAGAAATCTTGATTTCCATTAATAGTATAGGAAATCCCTGACTCATCTATTTCCTTTTGAATGGCCTTCTTAATATCGAATACAATCTTATTATTCTTCTTGTACTCATCTTCTGCTATTTCACAGGCTTTTCCGCATCCAGCAATCAATGCAACCGGAAGAGTTCCTGGTCTAATGCCTTTTTCTTGTTGCCCACCATACATGATATTTTTTACAGGTGGCAATTTGTATTTCTTCTTTTTTAATACCAATACGCCTATTCCTTGTGGTCCCATAAGCTTATGTGCGCTAAATGACAGCATATTGTATTTAAGTTCACGTATTTCATCTACCAATTTTCCACAACTCTGCGTTGCATCGATATGAAACAATACTTCTTTTTCCTGTAATGCCTCTCCTATTTCCTTTACAGGCTGAATAATTCCAGTCTCATTGTTTACATGCATTATGCTAACAAGTAAAGTTTCTTTTTTAATCTTTGAAAGAATATCGTCCACATTTACCCTTCCAGAAAGATCAGGCTTAACAATATCTACAATAAACCCTTCCTTCTCAAGAGCTCTGACTGTCTCTAACACTGCCTTGTGTTCAATAGCAGTTGTAACAATATGCTTTCTTCCTGTCTCAATTGCATACTCGCGTAAGCCTTGAATTGCAATGTTATTGCTCTCTGTTGCTCCACTAGTAAAAAAAACTTCGTCCGCTGAGACACCAATGAGGCTTGCAACCTTTTTCCTCGCTTCTTCCACAATGTTTCTGGCATTTTCGCCATAATTATGTGTTCGACTATCCGCATTACCGATATTATTACGATATACTTCAACCATATAATCTATGACCCTGCCATCCACAGGTGCCGAAGCATTATAATCTAAATATACGCTCATCTATTTCACCTTCATCGCAAGTTTTACCAAATCATCATGGCTTTTTATAAATCCCGTTCCACATAAATGCGCAATTCCTCTTTCAAGGTTTAAACGGAAGTACTTTGCAACAGTTTCGTCGTTAGTTGGCAACTGCATTCGGATACACCACGCTTTTACAAGCGCTTCATATAATTCAAAATAATCACCACCAAATGTTAGCCATGACATCTCTAAATTACTGTCCCTAGCAATAGGAATATCAGTTGGCAACGTCTTCTCACTAAGGGAATAGCACAAAGCCCATCTACACAAAATATTCCAGTTTTTTATTCCAGTTTTTCCTTTCAAACGCGACAATTGATCTTTTGCCTGTTGTGATAATCTCACTTGTTTTATAATCATTTATCTAATCCAATCAAATAGCCTCTTTCAATCGACGTGCTCTTTGTCCTTTCGTCATAATTTAGAGTAAACTCATCACCTATATCATCTTTCATAAGTTGATAGTATTTTGAGTCAATTTCTGAATCTGTAGACAAGATAATTGTTTGCTCACCAGCATTTGGAAAATATGTTTTTATCAATGCTGCTCGATGTAAAGAATCTAATCTTGATAACGGAGTATCTATTATCACAGGTAATTTCTTCTTGGAGCAAATAGCTAATGCCCATAATATTGAAATTACCATTAGCTGTTGTTCTCCTGCTGATAGAGAATCTCTTCCAACTTCTAGTCCATCCCCAGAAACATATTTAACATTAAGACTTTCTGGATCCATCTCAATTCTATTAATCAAGTTTTTCTTATTGGCGAGCTTTTTGTAACACTCAGTAATAGTGTTTGATAGTAAGTCAGCTTTCCGCTTCTGCAATTCAACCTGATAACGATCTAGAATTTGTAATGCCATATTTGAATACTTAAGTGTACGCTCAGTACTATCAATCATTTCTGCAGTTGCTAAGTATGCTTCAACATATTTATTAAACTCTGCAGTTGTACTCATTACTCTCGCATTAGCCGAAGCCCTCTTTTGATCCAATTTCGACAAGACAACTTTATCTTCGACGATTTTTTTCTCTACTTTTTTTATTTTTGAAAAAATAGACTGAAGTTCCTTCTCATTTATATCTAATGTCAAATAGCTGTCTTGTTCGCTAATTTGTTTCTCTAATTTTCTTTTAGAAACAAGTATTTCCTCTGTCAAATCTCTTGCTTCTGTAATTTTGGTTTCTACCAATTCATTAACCTGGAATAGAGCTTGATCTGATAGTTCGTATACACTTTCAACACAATCATCAGCAGTTTGAGATCTTACATACTCATAGAAGTCTTTACTTGCTTTTGTATCACCACTATAAGATTCTTCAAAATCTGTCAGCAAAACTTCTAACTGTGAAACAGCTTGTCTCAAGATAGAGTCATTATGTTCATCTGTTGCCTGCAGCTTTATATCACTAACCAAGTCACTAACCATTAAAAGCGGAAGTACTTCTGCTGAGATACTATATAGCCTTTCCTCTTCAGAAATTAACTGAGCTTTAAGACTAGCTCTGTTTTGCATTATACTTTGTTTCTTTTCAACGGCATTTCCACCCTCAACTGCATATAGATGATGTAATTCATCTAATTTATTAGTATCTTCCGTCAAAATTATCTCTGCTTGTTCAATTTGTTCCTCTATACTTCTTAATTGATCTGCAGCTTCATCTTTTTCATCTCTTAGTTTCTGAACACCATCAGCAGTTTCACTACTAGAATTTTCTTTATGTATTCTCTTAATGTTTCTCGAAATATCATTCTCTAATGCATCAAGAACCGTAATTCCTAACATTGCACGAATTGCATTCTTAAGCTGATTATTACTATTATCAACTGCCATCTCAGCAATTTTTTCTCCATCAAAAAAGAAAAAGCTTGATAATGCACTCGGCAAGATATTCTCAACAAACAAAGACCAGTTATTTGTTAAAAACTCATTTAATGTACCATCTTTATAGACTTTTATACGCTCCTCCGTTTTCTTTGTAAGCGTATCCCACTCTCTCTTTATTACATATCTTTCAACATCTCCGTTGAATATTTCAAACTCCAACACTACACTACAGCATTTGTCTTCTGCTGACTTATTCACAAATGATCTTAGATATTGTGCATATGATTTATATTTACTCTCAGTATATGCAAATGAGTTTGAGCCGTAGAGTGCTATTAATACAGCTTCCAGAAAAGTAGTTTTTCCTCTACCGTTCATTCCGCCGATAAGCACAATTGGTTTATCACCTTCAAATACAAACTGGTTATCCCCTGCATAAACACCAAAGTTATGCATTTCCAATCTTTTAATTATCATCTCTTATTTATTCCTCGTCATCAAATTCCGATTCTAATGGTTGATAATCTAAAAACTTTTCGTTATATTTACCACCGTTTTCTTTCTTTCTAACCATCATGTCTGAATAGAACTTTGTAGCATCTTCTTCATTTTTATAAAATGTTTTACAAATAGTTGCGTTGACGTCCTCTAGAATATCCTTGCGCTGATTGACATCACTCGCTTTATTTTCAACATCAATTAATGTATGCATCATTTCAAACGCTAATTCCTCTTCTGGATATAGCTCATTACAAACTTGTTTTAAAATCTCCCATTCTTCAATTCCAAAGCTGTCATTATGAATCCATTCAGGATCATCAAATGATTTACCAATTACTCGCTCATAAATTCGAGGTAACGAATCATCAAATTCATGTTTTTCATTTACCCAAATTCTTCGAATAGCTCTCAATTCGGGAATAGTAATCAATTCTAAATTAGAGAACTCTTCTGGTCCATTTCTATTTATATCCACCTGAATGTTCAATAATTTCTCAAGCCATTCTTCTCGAACTTCTTTCTTATATGGTCCATGAAACAGTTTTCCGTAATTTCCTTGCAAATTACCTTTCATTCTTCTAAAGCTACGTCGTTCCCTGTCACCTTCTTCATTTCCAAATTCATTTCTAAATTCAAGAAGCGAACTCATCCATTCTTTTTCTTGATCATTTGCAATCATGGCCTCCATAGATTTATCTTTTTCTACCATTGTACAGACCCAACATCCAAATCTGCTTTTTCCGCAGGTAGGTGTAGATTTATCAATTTGAAGTGGACATTCATTATCAGCAGTTGCACCTCGATACATAGTTAATAAATCCATGTTCGAGTATCCCCATGGATTTTTATATTGCATTAAAAATGTCCATACATCATCATCCGACCACGCTTCCATTGGCGAGAATACTAATTCGTTCGCTAATGTCGGATTTGGGCTTAATAATTCTCTAACCCTCTTCTTTTCAAGATTAGTCATTGTTCTATTTCGTCTTGTACTTTCTTGTTTTCTTGTACCAAGAACAAGTATAAGTTCTCCATGCTCAGCTATTTTTTCTTTGATAAATGTATTAACCGGATCTATTTTTAATCGAGCTGTACACCATCTAAATTTCATTCGTGGAAACGGATAGCCTCTTCCAATTAAATTAACCCAGAATGTATCATCAGATTTTGGTGTCAACCTTTCTGGAACAAAAGGAAGTTTCTTTTTTGTCGACTCATCTTTCATTGCTTCTAACGATTTTTCAACCCATTTTGAAACAACCGGCGATTCAACGAGTGTATCAGTATTCATAATAATGATTTGTTTTTTTCGATCCGCTTCTGGTAATTGTTCAATTGCTAGCCATACCAATTGAACTGCAGCTGTACTATCTTTTCCTCCTGAATATCCAATCATCCATGGAATATCATCCGCTAAATACAAATTCTGTATTGTAACTAGCAATCCATCTATCAATTCCTTTGTAATTGCCATATCATAACCTCTTATTCATTTAATATTTTTGCAAGAGCAACTTCTGCATTTTCTTCCTCTTCTGTAAGAGGTATGCCTATGGTGCCTTTTATTACATTTGCAATTAAAAGAGCCGCCTTTTTATTTGTAATAATGCGCCCATTCTTTCCAATTGCTCGTAGATACCATTGTTTAGAATTCCTACTCCAGTTTATTTCATTAAGATGAGTCAAATAATCATCTGGTTCTATTTCATTGCAGTAAAAATAATTACCAACTCTTCCTAATGCTTGAATAACTATACTTTGAGTAGCTATAAAGTTTTCTCTTAAATCAACCTTAGTTATTTCTTTATGTAAAAGTTCCTGCCACTGGCGCATATTCTCGACCACAAGAATCCAGTAGTTTAACAAAAACTTTTCACATTCCTTATCTTGTTTTCGACCTACAATTGTTTTGTTTGCAAGGTAAAATGTATTCAGTGTAAAAAGGCTCGATGAAAACTTACCTAATATATCCTTCTCCTTATCCGTATAAGTATTTAAAAAATCTATGTTCCATACTACATTTCTTGTAATTACCGCCATTTCATCTCTCGAATCATATAGCTCCGAAATAGAATTTGATGTTTTAACAGCATTTTTATTCAAATCAGTAAAGATTTGCTGGCTTCGTAACAGCCCCTTATCTGCATAAAAAACTATTGAAATAGTTTCTTTTCCCAATGACTCATCTTCTTTAAGCGCTGCTAAAATGGCAGATTTTCTGTGCTGTCCATCATTTATTAAGAAATGGGCATCCATCGATACTTCAAGAATTCCTGTTTCATCATTATTCTTGTTTGCTTCAAATCTATATTCTCCATCGATTGAAGCAGCCAGCGCAGAAAATACATACGAATCTCTATTTTCAAGAATATATCTACTTATGACCGGAATTCTTGCTTCATTTAGTTTTCTCTGTGCTCTATACTCCGGAAGAACAAATTCTTCATCCTCTACTGGAAATAATTTTGCCAACATTTTCAACGGAACCATTGCAATATAATATTCTGATTCCGCTTGGATTCCCCTAACCACTGGGAATCTATATACATATTCCATATTTACCTCCACGCAAAAAGGATATACTTAAGTACCTACTTAAGTATATCCTCGTGTTTATTTTCTGTCAATAAAAAGCTATTTTCTTACAAATGATACTCTAATTTTATTTTCTAGTTTTTCGCTTCTAATCCAGTTGAGTACCTTATCGTTTAAATCCAATAATGTTGCTTTTCCAGCATTTGTATTTTGTAGGAAAAGAATAATTTCATCATCAAGTCCAAGTTTTTGAATAAGTTGTTCAGCACTCGCGATTCCCTGTAACATATTTTTAAATCTATCAATGTCAACATCCCATTCTGATGCTGTCTGGATTTTTTGTAAACATGCATTCACATTTTCAGAATCGATTCCTTTTATCGCTTCTAATGTACTAATAGTTGAACCTGTTAAATCAGAATATTTCTTACTCCATTCCTTTTTAATCGTTGTGCAAAGGGTTTTATAGACATTTTCTGCTTTTGAAACTTCCTCCTGATTAGCAGCACCAGATTCAATTACTTTCTCTAGGTTATCTAACAATTCTAAGGTAGCTGTCAATATTTCAATATTCTTTGCATAAGGAACATTAGTATACACATATTCAATAGTTGATATATATGAATTAGTTTGAGAAAGAAGCAATCTGTATTTAGCATCAGTATTATCCTGCAGAGCCTTATTATTCTTTAGGTCAGTCTTCTTTTTTAAGTTATCTAATGCGTTAATCGTAACGACTAATTCATCAAAAATCATATATTCACCAACCTTTCCACAGAATCCCTGTTTGATTTTATGCATTTCATTTCTTCAGCATATTTGTTCTGGTTATTATCATTTTCACTATCAAATCCAAATTCAGCCATTCTACTAGATATTTGATTTTTGGCTTTTGTCATTTCTGTCTCAACCGCATCAATAATATCAATAAAAGGTTTTATCACTGTAACTGGATCTCCCGAAAATGCCATAATAACATTTAATGGATCTGTTTCATCTAATACTGCAGAAATATCAGCAATTGCTTTTTCCAGGGTTGAAACCTTTTTTATTCCGTCAAGTGATATTTCTTTGACATTAACTTGCGCTTTATTTGCCGCTTCGTAGAATTTTTTCACGCGCGCAATAAATTCAGTTATTTCATCTTCTCCAACCTCATCATCTCCAAACGCATCAAAAATCTTCTGAAGCTTTTCTCGTCCAATTTCCAACTCCGCTTTAGCAACATTCTCAATTCGCGCTTCAATATCGCCCAATAATGAGTATGCATCTCTTCTCTGTTTAATTTCATCGTCTATCTGACGTTCATCTTCATCAACTGATAATCTGTTTCTTTTAACCTTTGAAAATGTTTTTGATAGAGCTAACGCATCCAATACAACGTTCGAACTTGCTCCGCCCTGTCCAATATTAAAATATCTTCTAACAGTTTCTTGATTATTCAAATCTGCTCGCTTTTGCGACATTACACTTAAAAGAGACTTCCATTCTGCGCTGTGAGAATTCTGACTTGCCTTATTGGGCTTACTTGCTAATAACGCTTGAAGATTAAAGTTTTTTAAGCTTTTTTCTCTAAACTCACCCGCTATGATAGTTCTATACATTTCAGCAGCCATAGCTGCCTCAATATAATTTGTTGCTATACCATCTTTATATTCGGACACTTTACATACTAACTCTTTCTTTATTGACTCTGTCCAAGTAGTAATTAGATATGCATCGAAATCAGCGTCTGGATAGTTCCAGCTTTTATTACCAAATTCTTTCCATCTAATAAACGCAAGAATAATATTAATACTGTTCCATGTGGCAGGAAGAATATATAATCCTTCTTTTTTTGTTTGTCCTTCCAATGCCACAAGTAATAATGCAGAATCCTTTACTTTCTTTGCATTATCCATAGATATACCTTCAGCTTGCCAATTAATTGCCGAGAACAAGTAATCTGGTATTTCATCATAAATAGCAGAATGCACTGTACCAGCAGCTCCTACAGTCGCTGAAATATCTATTTTCTTTTCATTTGACCATTTTGTCAGCAATGCATTTGCATCATTTACTTTTTTTACTTTGGCTGCAGGAATACTTATATCCTCATCTGGATTTATATCTACCTCTGGAATAGTATTCTCAGCTGGATTTGTAGGCTTTTTCTCCTGATTTGGAGTAACAGCATCCATTTTAAGAATAGGAAATCCAAAATCTTCATATATCTCTTTACGTATAGTAGAAATATATACTACTCCTTCTTCTTCATATTGCTCTGGTTTTCCATTTCCCCATATGCTCATAAACTTGTAAAGTCTATTTCCAAGCTCCTGATCATCAATTTGATTATGAATTCTGAATGTGAGGGTCTGATTATGGTTAACAATATCAATATCTAAACTTGGGAAATTTTCCTTGTTATATATAGCATCTCGTACAACTGGCTCAATAATATCTCGTATTATATATCGTGGAGTTTGATGACCTTTCTGAAGTACGTTATTATAAAAATACATAATGCTACGTTTCGTAAATGGATAAATATTTATATTCTTATTATGGCCAATCTGAACATATTCCCAATTCTTTCCTTCAACCACATCATGTATAGGATAATCCTCCGGATTGGCATGTCCATTTACCCAATCTGAAATAGTATCATCCGATAATGACATAGTATTTACATATTTAGCTACAAATTCATATATTCCAGCTTCATCAAGTACATCACTTGGAATATAAACATATTTTGTAATTCTATCTTTATGATTATCCTTAAAATTATACTGAAGATAGTTATTTGTAGTGCCAACTATTGACGAAATTCTACACAGATTATCACCAGATCGCTTTCCTGTATGTTCCTCGATTAGTGCATCCAAGAGTGCCGTATCAACTCCCGTAAAAGATGTTACATCTTCAATAAAAAGTGTCAATTTCTTATCTATTCTATATAATTCTTTTCTAATATCTAAGAAAATCTGTTTAAAGTCTCCAGGCTCGATTCCTGCACACCTTTGAATTACATCATTTCTAAATTGATTTAGGTATTCCGCAATCTCTTTCGCCGTTTTTGGTCCCTTTTCATCTGACAATAATTCCAGTGCTAATCGTTCTGCTTTTCTATCACCACCGGCTCTTTGTATACTTTCATAGAGATCCTGTGTAACATAAAAATCTTCTTTTTCAAATTGTGCTATTGTATCTCTGTCTACTGTAGAATTCTCTGCAATCTTCGAATACATTCTTTCAATAGGGCCTTTTTTCCTCAACAGATATTCATGCACAATTTCATTATTTAAAAATGCAACAAGTTTTCTCTTAGCGACATTACCAATCTGAATATCACGATCATCCATATCGTTGTCAATCTCAATAATAAAGTTATGATATATAAGATCCTTCAACTTATTTTCTTCAACTGATACTGCCGCCTTTACTAATCTTTCATATACTTCCTTATTGCTAATTCCTTGGACCTCTGGCTTTTCCAATAACTGCCTAATAGTACCCTTTAATGTATTGTCACTACGTCTGATAAACAGTACTACCTCATCCGTTGGTTTGTTCTGTTCATATCTTGCAGCAAACCATCTAATCAAATGTGATTTACCAGTTCCACTCTGTCCATATACCGCAATAAACTGATGTTTATCTTCTGGGTTCATTACATACTGTTTAAAGATGTCCTCTTCACCGTATGATTTTCCACCATTTGGTGCCATCTCAAACTTATCAAGCAATTTTAATCGATTAACCGCAACATGTGTCGCTAAAAAATCTCCCTCAGAAGAAGTCATAGAATCTGGTCGTGCTACATATGATATACGCTCTCTTGCTATTTCAGAGTTCATTCTCTTCCTCCTCTACAAAATTGTTATGTGTGTAACTGTTGAATCATTTGAATACGATTTCAATGGATATAACGCCCACATATCCATCTGATCCATGATATGTTCTAATTTAATTTTTCCTGAATCATGTAAAGCTCTTAATCCGTTTGATACACCATAAGAAAATCTTTTACTTGCTGCATCTGGAATAATGATATTTGCCATCGGTGATATTGCATTCACAAATTCACTGACTGTATACATTTTTTTCTTCTCTAAATCCGCACTTAAAATTACGTCTTCTAGAAATACACATGCATTTGGTATTATGAACATATCTTGCAGATACCCAAAACCTAAGAAAGATGCCCAAAATCGCCATGCTCGCATTGCAACAGCATCAACAGGCATTCCTGTCATCTCTGTAAACAATGGACCTAAATTAGCGATATTCTTATCTTCCTTAAAAATAGCCGCATCTTTTTCATAATAAGCATTAGTAACCTTATAAAATTGCCCCGTATTGTATTTTTCTAGATGAGAATTTATATATATCCTCATATTTGATATATTTTTGATTACTTTAGGATCAACCGCCAACTGTATCTGATCATCAGAAACAGAAATCAACTCCAATTCTTGAGCTGCATTTTTGTAATCATTAAAGTAAACTGAACCATTACCTAAAAATTCTGGTTCCATCTTGTCCTTTAATTCACTTAATGATATTGGACCTTTTTCAACTATTTTGCACAACGCGTATACTCGTTCAGGTATAGCAGTTGTGACCATTTTTTCTTTAAACATGTGCCACCCCTTCTATGCAAACACCACCTTAGCTTGTAACATAGGGCCATCAACCAGCTCCGTAATATATTTACCAGCCTCAGCAACATATGCATCTTTCTCTATTATATGAATCACTTTGGTTGAGCTTCTATCACATAGATTATTTCTTATTACGGTATATTGTTCTCCAATTTCTTTTTCTTCCGATGGGTAAATAACAACAACGAGTCCAGATAAATAGAAAAACGCCTTTCTTTTAATTAGTTGAAAAGCTTCTTCTAAGCCAATCATCATAATACTATTATCAGTACTCATCTTAAGCAATTGATCGTTTTGCGAAAAACCATCTGGAAGAATAACTACTGAAGCCCCCTTATCAATAAGTTTTCTAAGTATTTCTGCCATCTCATACTCCTTGGACATAATGAGAGCTTCAGGGGTACTACTAAAAACAGAAATCTGTTCTTCGTTCAGTGCTCGTAGAGGCTCTTCTATGCGACTTTTCAGAGGGAACTTAGGTATATCTCCTATTATCGGATTTTTATGAGCATTACACCCTGCACAGAACTCATATACCTTTGAATAGGTTTCTGTGAATAATTCTGAAATACAATCCATGCAATTATTTCGCACAGCATTACAAATCAAATTATACGAATCACTATAATATGCCCACTCTACTTCTCGAATTTCATCAATGTAATCCTTTAATACTTGATCATTAGTTCTTAGTCTATCATCAACAATCTCAATCAGAATCATGTAATGACCTGATTCTATTGTCACTTCTAAAATATCTATCAAGTTATATCTTCTTAAAAATAGCAAGACATAAACATTCCAGTTCATATCAGCATCGCTAGTAGGTGTATCGTCAAATTCATCTTTATCTGCATAATTAGGTTTTATAGATGTATCGATATATACACGATTATTTGAAAATCGTTTTGATTTTTCATTATTGTATAAACTATCCCAACGTCCTAATATTTTTTCAGAAGTAAGTACCTTTTTGGTTATTCTATCCCTACCAATAGTAACGTCCTCTGGATTTAAACACATGACACTTAAACAAGGTAGTCTATCTCTTCCTCCTCGTCCAAGTTCTTGATAATATGTATTAGCATTTTGCGGAATATATGTATGTATTACAGTACGCACATCAGCCTTATCTACCCCCACTCCAAATGCAGATGTTGCAACCATTATTTCAAACTTATCATCTACCCACTCATTAATAAGTTGCCTTCTTTGAGGTCCACTTGTTAATCCGGTAAATGTTTCAACATTATATATCCCCTCATCAGCTAACATTTTTTTGTAGTGTTCTGCCTCACTTGGTCTAGCAACATAGATTATGGTCGGGTGTGGAAGCTTTTTTATCATTTCGATAACACTTTTTTCTTTTTCAGCATTGCTTTTCGAACGAACTATGCAATATCTTGGCTCATGTCGTAATGCGTCACACCTTATTTCAATCCATTTTCCATCTATTTCAAAGAAATTCTTGAGAATTTCCACACATTTATCTTCAAACGTGGCCGACAGCAAAAATGTCCTTAGTGCTGGATTGCTCATCAATAACACGTTTCTCCATGCCTCAAGGCATTGATAATCAACCCTGAATCCAGCCCCCCAATCTACCACAATATGAGCTTCATCTATAACAATATTCTTAAGATATCGACTTTTATTAGCCTTTTTTATTGTTTCAACAAATGACGAATTCTCCATAAGCGCTTCTGGAGAAATGAATAAGATTCTAGCCTTCTTATCCTCTATTGCCTTAAGTATAGGTCCAGCTGCAACACCACTTGTATAAGAAAAAATCTCTTCCTCATTTCCGGTTCGTCTAATAATTTCTTTTGTTACGCGCTCCTGATCTAATGCCAATGAAACTGTTGGTACGACAACAATTGTAAGCCCCTCTTTTTGGTACGATAATGTCTGTGTTACCATACTCTTTCCTCCGCCAGTTGGCAGAGAAATCATTGTAGTATATCCATCGGGCGTATTAAGAGCACCGTATACTCCTAATTTCTGGTCTAGCGATTTGAACTGGGTGTATCCCGTCAATCTATAAATGTATGGATCCGTTATCAAATTGGCTTCTGTTTTCTGTGAAAAATCATCCACATCCTTAAGAAAAGCAGATCTCACAAAAAAATCATTTATCCCTTGTGGAAGATCATATGTTGCAAAATATTTCTTCTCGATGCCATCAAATATTATTCCAAAAGAGTTATCTTTCAATAAATCATCCTTGTTCCATGAAAAATTATCGTCAAATACAATCATGTAATCACGTAATGCTAAAATAAAATCATTCTTATACTTCATGTCATCTGAATATAATTTATACGCTCTGATAAGCCTCTTGATTGTATTGTAAAAGAATTGTTCTTTTGCATTTTCCGGTTTTTCTAGATAAATATCTGCAGATTCGATTTCTCCGTTTAAATATTGTTCAACTCTATACGCTATATCTTCCTTATTCATCTTCAGCTCCAATCATCATTATAAAAGCAACTGACTCAAGATGTATTTTGGGGCGTTTCATCGCATCTAACACAACTTTTTGGTTTTCTTGCAGCTTGTCAATACCCTCATCATCCATTCCGTAGTATTCCTTATTAGCCATTCTAGCTGATAAAGATCTTTCCATTTCTTCTCTTGCGCCTCTAATATTTGATCGTCTTTTAAACACCTCTACTGCTTTTGTATATGCTTCTTTTCTTGATGAAGTTAATAATTCGTCCCAGTCTTCTCCTCCATAATTTTCAATAAACCAATCTATGTTTCTTCCCTCAAATTCGTCTTTTAAAAATTTCGCTTCTCTACTTCGCTTTCCTAGGTGAACGATTTTCATTTTGGGAGCAAATCCTTTATTAATAATCGATGTGTATTCACGTATTATTGATTCATCATCAAGCTCATCAGGATTATTAATAGTAATCGGAACAATAACCTGATCTGAAAGCAAATAATTTCTATACGGACTCATTGCATATAACGATACTCCCGCGTCTAACATGTAAGCACTGTCAGGTGCAATTGACCATATAAAAATTAGCCCAGTCCAATCAAACCTACATAAAGTTGCAAACGCACTTGCGCAACCTTTACAAGAATTAATAGCATTATCTACAATGCATTCAAAAATTTCATCTCCTGGTGCAAAAAAGTGCAAATAATCATTCTCTATTGCAAGTTTTCTTGAAAAAGTTCCTCTGATTGCTCTTTCCTGTGAACGCTTAGCAGTGCTCTTTTCATAAGCAGCCTGAACTCTAGTTAATACTTTATTTTGTTCTGTATTGAGATAGTCATTCCATTTTGGCGGAATTAACTGCGAATTAATAGCGGATTTTGGAGAAAATGAATTAGCTGAATACATTATCTCTCCATTCTTTTTTACCGAACCATGAAAACCTGCCAAGCTTGCCCAATTAGACATAGTTGATGCAAATAATTCATTTTCATTCTGAGAATAATACTCAATCAATCTTCTTAATTCAGCATACATTGGTCGATAAATAAAACCTGCCGCATCAAAGTTTTGCTCTTTACGAATTACCTCCTTCATTGTATTTGCCAAATCTACAATGTGTGGAATCTTATCAAAAAGTCCATATTTAAAATCATCCTTGATTGCAGAAATTATCTCATCATTAATATCTTTCATGATGATTTCCATACCGCTTAAAGATTGATTAAATATCTTTAAGCCGTCTTTAAAAAAGGTAAACAAAGCTTCTTCAAATGTATCTTTGGCATGCACAACAACAGAATATACAACTGGTCGAGACATATCTCTTTCAAGTCGATCCAATCGGCCAATTCTTTGTTCTATCATGCTCGCATCCCATGGCAGATCAATATGAATAATATAATCTGCACACTGAAAGTTTCTTCCCTCTCCTCCAGTATAGTCGCATAACATGATTCTACATTCATCCTGTGTCTGAAATCGATACGCATTCAATTCTATTTCTTCAGTAGACAAATTCGAACCAAAAAAGCTCACTTCATCACAAGGGAATACCGTTGATAATGCTTTTTTATATACATCAAATGTTTCTTCATAATTAGTAAATAAAACTACCTTGTTGTCATAAAATTCATCAAACAAAGCATTTAGTATTACAACTAATCTGGTAGAATAAGAGTCTTCATATTTATCCGGATCATTTAATATTTCTTTGATATGATCAACATTATACTTTTCAGCATCCAACCATTTTCTTGCATTCTCCTTCAATTCCATCGGCATATCAGTATCAATCACGCTTTTTTCAAATGCCCATGGCGAGCTAAAAAACCTCGATAATATTTGTTTTATATCTTGTTCGATATCCAGGGAGTTTGATTCAATACAACTGACAATCCAATTTGATAAATCGTTATATGTAATTTGTTCATATAAAGCCTTATCCCCCTCAAGAGCATATTCTAGTTCCACAAGTTCTCTCGTTGCCATCAGTTGTATATCATCTTCATTATCTTCAAGTATTTTCCTTCGATTTCGAATAATATTGCTTTCAATCTGATAATTACTACAAATATATGAAATTATAACCTTAATACGATATACTCCTAAGTCTTCATCATCAAATCTAATTTCATCTAATAAATCAGATAGTTTTATATCATCTAAATCATCACATATATCACTTAGATCATCATATATCTCTTCAAAGATTTCCTTACACTCCTCACTTTCGTGAGGGTCAGCTCCATCAGTTACACAACTTATTTCCTCTTCATAATCTCCTAATTCATCAAGAATCAGAGCAGTTTTTTGTATAATTTTTGTTTGTTTCTCAATTAATTCAGAAAATCTCTCGTTACCAAACCCATCATATTTATTGGGCAAAAGTAGTCTTAATAGATCTAAGTATTCTTCCTTTTTCTGCTGAACTGGAGTTGCACTCAGCAACAATATATTTTTGGATTTTGCACTAAGCGAATGCATAGTTTCATAAGTATCTTTGATAAACAGATACTTATGTACTTCATCAATAATCAAAAAGTCCCAAGACACTGAAAGATCCGAATACCCCACTTCTTCAATGCTTTTTACAAAGACTGAATTCTGATTTGCCCCCGTTCCAACTGGAATATTAAACTTTAACAACAATTCTGAAATCCATTGCTCTTTTAACGCTTTCGGAACCAGAATCAATGCTTTAGTTTTACTCTCGTTCAATGTAAAGATTTTATATATAGAGATTGCCTCTACAGTTTTACCCATTCCTACTTCATCGGCAAGCATATACCTACATGGTGATTCTTGGAGGCATCTCATAATCGTATTAACCTGATGAGGCATCAAGTATATTTTTGAACCAGCCAACTCCTTAAATCCATAAATAGAATTTTCTAGCACGTTCATACTTTTAGACACAACCGCTCGTCCTAGATACCATGCTGGATTTTGGAATTCATAGTTTCGCATCTGAGTACATGGGTCAACCTGTCCATTATTAAATGCTGCAACTATTTCTCGCTCTGAAACTTTTTTAATTCCCTTGTCTTCAAGATTTTGAACATAATAATAGAAAAATCCATCTATTCCGCTCTGACACGATAGGATTTTATGCTGCTCTCCCTTGATTAATACAACTGAATTAATAAAAAGCCTACATCTTTCAACACTCCCTATTGGCAATTCTATTGTTCCTTTTGGAAGATTTTCAAAAAACAATAAAACTCCAAATGGATCGTTAATCTTTACCGATACAGTCTTTTTAAATTCATCAATTCCTGTTATTTGACCACAGACAAAGACTCTTGGTTCATTAACACTTTCTATATCCGCTGGACACCTAACATACATTTTGGACTTCATCATTTATTGTCCTCCAATACATCTTCATTCAATATTTGCATAGTAATCTACACATAATTCGCGATTTGTACAGTACTTACACCAAAGATCTGTACTCCCTATAAATTTGATTTTCTCTAACGCTTCTTGTGAAAATTCAGCATCTATCTTCTCTTGACTGACATCAGGAAATTTATCCTTAAGAATATCTTGGTTATGTTTTTTTGGATTTTTCAATTGCTTATAAATAAACAATTCTCGGATAATCATATACTTTCGGTCTTCAGAAGAAAGTAACGGAAAACTATATCCATTATTTAGGCGATTACGTATATTATTTATAATGTCAATTCGATTTACATTTACAGCAAAAGGGAAATACTTTTTAATCTCATCATATGTTTCATTCAATTTATCTAGCAAAATAATTTCACTATTAGGAAGACCTTGCAAACTTTCTTTCACCTCGTTTTCCAGCCACACCTCTAGGTATTTTGCGAGTAGAAAATTATCCTTATAAGCGGTATTTCCTTCTACCAAACTTTCTAATAAAAAGCGCTTTTTGCATATCTTATATCGATAGTAATCATAAACTGCAAAGCCACCTGTTGCTTCATTCTCAAGTTTTATCTCCGAACTATCTACCAATGTATGATTTATTCGTCTATCAATATCTCGATCTTTATTCAGACCTAGTATTTTTAGCAAATAATATGGTTCTCTCTCCAAATCCCCATCACGCTTTACATAGCTCAATTTATATCTTGCACGATTAAATTCTAGTCCATAAATCAGTGCGTATCTTTTGAAGTTTTTGTACTCCTTTTTTGACTTAACAAACACTTGATATTTCCAATCTACTGGATTCTGTGCCAACTCAAAAAAATCACTATTTAGAGGCCAGGTAAACTCTCTTTGCTTTATCGAATCAATATCTTCATCTGTCAAACAAGCAAAATGTAATACACAATTAGCTTCCTTGGTTGTCCTTAATACATCACCATCAATCTGTTCAAAATTTCTTACTATCCAATTAGCACTTTTCCCTGGCTTAGTCTCTTGAACGAGATACAGCGACATTGTCGACTTCAGACATTCAAAAGAAGCAGAAGCATCTATATTTTCCACTTCGTCTAATCTCGCTAAAACTCGATTGATAATATCAGTAAATTCTTCCGATAGTTTTCTGTCTTCAATTATCTCTTCCTGAAGATACTTTTTTAATCGCTTATAAAAATCCCTAAAGTTGTGAGGTCTTTTTTCAAAATCTTCATAGAAAAATGCCGCTAGTTCCTCCAAATCATTTAGTGCATTCTCTAACTCCTGTATTTCGTCGTTTGTTACGGAATAGTAAGAAATATGAGACAAATACTCCCTTCTATCTTCATCCATAACAAACTTCTTATTCTTTTTTACTTTTTTAAGTCGTGAAAGCATCTCATTTACGGAATTACAACCTTCAAATAAAGCTTCCATTTTGCCAAATATAGAAGCTATGCTTCCTGCCCTTTTTTCAAATAAAATACCAGAACTCAAACATTCTCTTATGTCATTTATGTCTGATATAAGAATGCCATTTGTTTCAGAATCCCACATATTTGCAACAGCAATAAAAAAATGTCCCAAAGGATAATTCAAAAACTGTCTCTCTCCAAATTGTTCAGGAAAATATATTTTTAGTATGTCATTTACAGAACTATCCGCAGAATAAATTTGTTCCTTCATAGCTGCCATCGGCCTATCTGGATCCTTTTTGACAGCTTCTTCAAATTGCCTTGAAACATATCCTGCAAATTCGGTCATATTATCAAATTCAATAATTTCATATGGATGAGGAACTGTGATATCTTCTTTTCTACCTGATAAAAGTCGTCCCATATTTTGAGCTAAAACATTACCCTCATATGAGGTTGATTTCGCATCAGTTGGAACAAATTCCACTCCAGAAAAATCCTTAATTTCACAATCAAATGCTGAGTAAATATCAATCCATGTCTGATAGATATTCTTAAATTGCCTCTGGTAATTTATAAGCAAAATGACCTTTTTATACTTTGCAATTTCTTCAATTGTTCTAAGTATCAAAGGCGAAAATTGATGTACACCATGAATTACTATTGTATCCATAGATGTTACTTCTATATCATTTTGTACATTAGCAATTTCTTTAGCGCCCTTCATTGCTTCAAAAATAGCTTGATTTATTTCCTCTTCTTTAAAACTATCATTTAAAAGGAATAATTCTGCTTTATCAGTCTCCAAAATATACTTATAAACAGAGACAATAAATTGCTGTTCAGCTGTCAAATATTTATCAACTATATTATCTGGGTTTATTCGCAATTCAAACATTGTTCTTATGCTAGTAAAGACTTCTTCTCTGTTGAATAAAAAAGATTTCTTCACATTTTCAAGTTCAAGATCTGACAAACCAATATTCGCATGATAATTAGCTATTACGTTATCAATAGCTGCATGTTGTTTAATTGCACATGACGTAGACACCCATTCACTAAAAAGAGCACTAGTTAAATTCATAACAGTCGTTACTCTTCCTATTTGAAATGAGCTTCCATAAACAGACTTAAGACCATTTACCAGCGTCTGAGATACACAAAAATATGGACATGACGATATTTCTTTCCATAAATTAGTATTCTCTTTTAGTTTATATGGATCATGATATGTATAAACTGTTATAGGCATTTTATCCCTCCAGTAACGATGCCCAACTTATGCTTGAAACACTATCAAGATTATTAATCCAGATACAATTTCTGATTGCTCGTGTTAGTGCAACATACAAGATACGAGATTCCTCAGCAACCTGTTCCTCGATTTCCTTGTTTTCACAATAGTTGGAATTTCTTTCTCTGATTTCATTCTCAAACAAAACTGTATATGAAAGGCTGTTGTCGCAATAATTTGCCTCCAACTTTGCCTTTTTAATATTACTGATGTCTTCTGATGTGAACGGAAGAATCACAGTCCCATATTCAAGTCCTTTAGATTTATGAACTGTAGTACATATAATATGCACACCCTCATCATCAACATCTGCAGATCTTGAAAGTTGTTGCTGACTTGTCAATATATTTATACTTAAATATTCAAGAACTTGATTCAACGTCAATACATCAATTCTCGAGAATTTGATTATGCATTCTAATAGATATTCATAATTTGCAATATATAATCTTTTCTTCTCAGCCAAACAACTATATATTTCCCATGGTTTTAGTGCATCAAAGATTCGTTTTAATGCAAATAATACTGGCTGAGTATAGACTTCATTTAAGGTGTCAAACCAAGTAATTCCTGTGCGCAACTCGAAGAATTCATTCAAAATTCGATTTAACTCATCAAGTTTTTGCTCATTACTCATTCCACGCATTTTAGCGTAATCCAATTTTAAATCTGTATAATTTGATTCAATAAAGTTCACCAAATATACTGGATTTGTACTATGCGTGATTGCTAATACCAATTTATATAAATCTAATGTTGAAGGTATTTGAAATAAGTCTCCACCTGTACTTACCTCAACGTTTACCCCCTTCTTGTTGGCAGCATTTATTACGCTCTCAACTTGCCAATTACTACGTACAAGAACAGCTATCGTCCTCTCCTCTTTCGACAAGCTCTTCTGCGCCATTAATGTTTCTATTTTTTTCTTTTCTTCATCCAATGTGTCTACCAGCAGCTCTAGTAATGCTTCAGCATCTTTTCCATGACAAGATAATTCAACAAATAGATTTTCCTCTGTTGCGTCAGAAAAAACATTACTTGTTAATCGATCTTCCTCTCCTTGATACGGCAAAACACCCTGACTTCCCATTTTTGCAAATAGTCCATCAAATAATTCAAGTAGTCTTCCATCGGTTCGATAATTACGATTCAGTCTAAAGCGTTTCCATTCAATATCTTTTCCATATTGTAGCTTTTGGAAAGCGTTCAGCTTAGCGCCTCTAAATCTATAAATACTTTGTTTAAGATCTCCAACTACAAACAATTTACAATCGGCATTCATTAGTGCTTGCAATTTCTGAAAGATCTCTATCTGTACATCATCAGTATCCTGAAATTCGTCAATAAACATATACCGTAATCGTAAATCTTCTATTATTTCGCATCCACTTGAGAGAACCTTTCCTAGTTCAATTAAACACTCCTTCAAATCAACATCATTGCTATTCTTCATCGACTCAATATATGTTGCCTCTGCAGGAAAAACCACTCTTGTTAATAGTTCATTGAAATACGGTATATTATTATCTACAGTTACGCCCATTTCTGCCGGTTTTATCTGTTCAAGATTAATGCTTTTTGCAAACAATTTATCTGCTATTGACATTAATTTTTTCTTTAAATCATAAATAGGAACAGGCAGTTCATTCACGAAATTAGAGTTTTTCTCTTCCATTTCTTCAAGAAATTCACCCAGGAAAATATCATATGCTTTTCCTCTTTTGTACTCGTTTGAAGAGATTCTAAAATTTGTTCCCAATCCAGTATATAATGATTCTCCACGTAAAATTCCTATTGCAAATTTATGTATTGTAGATATTTGCGACCTATCTATATCCTCAACATATTTAAGATATTTCTCACTTCCAGTTAATACAAAGTAGTTTATAAACATCTGCTTCAATCTCTTTTTCATATTGATTGCCGCATCATTTGTAAATGTAACCATTGCTATTTCATCAGCAATATTCATAACAGGATCAAGTTCCTTGTTGCACAAAAAAGCAACTCTTGAAACCATAGAAAAAGTTTTTCCGGTTCCAGCTCCTGCCTCAACTAGAATATTCTTTTCTGTAGTTGCATGTTCGACCTCATACTGCTGAAGGTTAAACTCAGTATTTTCTGATAGTTTCCTAAGAATTATCTTATTATCATCTGTTACTTTTCCTTCTACTATCTCAAAACTAGTCTCGCAAATTCTTGAAAGAGCTGAATACATATATAGTTCAAAATTAAAAATCCGAAAAATATCATCTTCATAATGTTTTTCCATTTTCTCAGAAGAACCAACAAATAAATTATTCTTCTTGTATCCTATATTCATCTTTTTTAGAAAGTAATCTAGATAAGACAATATAGACTTAAAGCTCTCTCTTCTCTCAACAAATACAACTGTTTTTACACCAGCAGCATACATGTCTACTACTTCTTTGCACTTTGAAGCATCAACACTTGAAGGTAGGAAAAATAATTTCGAATATGGAGTTATCGCATCTGCATACTCATTTTTTTTCATCAAATCAGGTTCGTAATTTCTACGAATCCTTAACATCAGATCATAAGTAAAATCGGAATGAGGAATGAGATTATTTTTTTCAAAAACAGTGTTTATTTTTTTGTTTAACAAGTCACCATCATCTAAATCTTCACTAAAAATGGTATATGCTTCTTCTGAAATAATATTTAAATGCTTTTCTAAATACTCTTCCTTGGATATAAATGGATAGCACACCATATCCAAGACCAAAGGACTTACATTATACTTTTCGCTAATCTTATTTAATAAAGCAAATCTATATGCTCTTGCCTGTTTTTTAGGAGATGTTTGAGTTTTGTCGTACCCTTCTACTTCTATTTCATCCACACCATTTACACATATCTTATCTGCTTTCCAACCTTTTACCTCAATAATCAACATTCCCACATTTTCAATCATGAGACAGAAATCGTATTCGCGACCGTTAATTTCCCTCTGATTATAGACAACAATATCATTTGGCAAATATTCATTTAGTCTCTCCCATACTTTTGCCTCCCCATTGTAGGTCGGTTTTTTATCAATCATTTTAGCCATCAGTCTAACCTCACAACTTATAAATCATCTGGAACTATCTCAACAACATCATCAATAGTACAATCTAACGCTCTGCATATTTTTGCCATAACTTCAATTGTCACATTCTCATCGTTTGATAGTTTCGTCATTGTACTGTTTCCAATTCCAGCCAAATCACGCAAGTCCTTCTTCTTCATATTTCTATCAATAAGAAGTTTGAATAATTTTTTATAAGTTACTCCCATGGTTCCTCCTGCACTTACAATAACGATTACTTGTATCAATCGACTCATTTGGGCGATATCATAAAACTTGTTATAAAATCCCTTATTTTAATAATATCACTTTCTATCCCATATGCAATCAGAAATGTTGCGGATTGGGTATTTTATTTGTGTTTATCTACAATCATAGGTTTTTCGATATATATGTCACAAATCTAACCAAATAGTCTATCCCCCTCTTGTTGATGCTAAAATGCATATAGAACACACTTATTTGTCCTATCCGCATCAATTCATTGTAAATCACTATCAATAATATTCAAATTTTCCACTCCTGTATCGACGATCCTACACACAACTCCGCCATCTATGACAAACACAGCTTTTCCCTTTGCTTTATCACCAAGTTTGTCATACAGTCTTCCTGCACTCATTGATTCTCCCTTTACAGTATATGGACTATTTGCCACATACCCAACTTTGCCAAGTCCCTTAACTTTTACCTGTATGGCTTCTTTGTCATATTCATTATCCGGCTCTTTTATGAGCTTTACTTTCATTCCTTTTTTTCATAAAGTCACTTCCAATATAATGATTACAACCAGCTATTGTAAAATACATTTCCTCCATGGTAATGACCTCCTTCTGCTTTACCAGTCTTCTCCAAACTCATCCATTGCATCATCCACACCGTCAGCGTAGTCACTATCACTGTCGTATCTGTCATAGTCATAATCTCCATCCATATAGATATCATCATATCCATCATCATAAGAATCATAAGTACTCTTTTTTGTCGTAGTACTTTTTTTAGTACCACTGCTATAAGATGAATTATTTGTTGTGCTTGATTTATTACTATAACTGCTACTAGATCCACTTGTGCTTGTACTACCTTTAGAAGTACTGCTTGATGAATTATTACTGTATGACGAGCTGCTATGTGACGAACTGCTTCCAGTATATGGTTTATGCAGATAACAATAGCTGCTTCCACTTGCCTGCTTATTATCACATCCGGTCTTAATACATTTAGGCTCACTTGCCTCTCCAATTGAACCAACAATAAACAGAACTCCTACTATTACAAAAAATACTGCCAGTCCCTGTCCAAATGAATTCTTTTTCATACAAATCAGCCTCCTTACTGAAAACCTTAGTCATAGTCGTAATCATCAGGATCTAGTCCTGCTGCCTCCAATGCTTCTGCCCTTTCATCCGCATCCATAAACTCTACCTCATCGACATCAAGTCCTGCTGCCATAGCATCAGCCTCAAAATCATCTTCTGTGTCATCGTTAAAGTCTCCGGCATCTCCAAATAACGCTTCATGCTCTTCCCTACTGGTACAAAGCATTTCTTCTGCAAACATCATCTCAGCACCGTCTACCTCACCATCACTATTAAAATCCATCCAATCCATCATTTTCGCTTCCTCCTTAATCTTTTTTGACTCCCTTTAGTTCCGCTAATCGTGGAGATGTTAACCATCTTTCAATTGCAGGCTCACCCTCCAACGACAATTGTTCACAATAATCCACCATCATTCTTATTGATTCAAAGTTTAATTTCACAATTTCTTCTGTGGTATCTGCGTAAAATACAATTTTATCTACACAATGTTTCAGTGCTTGAATATTTTGTTCCAGTTCTTTCTTTACAATATCTGTCATGCTTTTATTTCTCCATTCATTACTGAAGATATAGCACTTTAACTGTCCAATAATTTGTACATTTTAATTTAAATCAACAAAAAATTGCTATTTAAATATTTAAACCACAGAAGTTAGAACTATGGTTACACATCGAAAATATTCAATAATGAATTGCTTAGAACATTTCCGCTATTAAAAACGAGTATCAAAATAAGGCCTTTTAATAGGTAGCATAGATATAAAGCGAAAAGCCGTATGCCCGAGTAAGGCAAGTACGGCTTTGTTTAGGGATATAGTGGAAAATGCTTTTCATATTTCTTGATTTTTTCTTAAAATGTGTTTTTTCCGTCTACTATAATCATTTTTTATTTGTTTTTTGAAAATCATAGGGCGTGTGAAAAAACGAGAGTTTTTTCATTCGTCCTTTTGCTTATAGTTATAATAATAGCTATATTACATAAAAAAGGGTATAGTTCCCCTTACCCCATAAGAATGATATTATGAAATCTTATGCGGCAGCTGCAACTTTTTTCTGTTTGTTGTGATATTTATAAAGATTGTGTCCGATAGAAACGAGAAATACTTCAAGCAATA
>ERZ773216.346-NODE-346-length-66318-cov-22.928225_pt1 | contig 66318 bp, 51 predicted proteins | sample MGYA00511259_ERZ773216 | MGnify/ENA primary metagenome ERZ773216 (study PRJEB29015, sample SAMEA2737764) | human gut metagenome | biome: human gut; feature: human-associated habitat; material: faeces | place: China | collected 2012 ... | reverse complement strand
AACAGGAAATGAAAGTGTTTACCATGTACGAAGGCTGGGACAAAGAGCAAAAAAAAGCGAAGCAGTCTTGTAGAAAAAACTGGAATATTAGAGAAGAACATGAAGAAGGTATTCTTGCCGCACTGGAAAGGATTTATGGAGGCGTCACAAGATGAAACGGAACAGTAGCACTAAATTCATAAAAATATTAGTTTTCAAAAATGACTGTCTGTCTGGAAGATAATTATGAGGCTGTAGAACTTATTCTTCGAATTGTTTTGGGGCAAGAGGATATTACAATCAAATCGATTCGGGTGCAGGATTCCATGAAAAATTTGCAAGGGCGTTCTGCTATTTTAGATGTTCATGCAGTTGACAATACAGGTAAAGAGTTCGATTGTGAAATTCAGAGGTCAGATAAGGGAGCAGGAGTAAAAAGGGCGAGACATAACAGCAGTTTGTTGGATGCGCATATTCTATATGTGAACGGAAAATATCGGGGAGATGACGAAGTTGGAAAATTAATGCACGACTTTTCATGTACCGATCCGGACGATATGAATTATGAAATACTTGCTCATCCGCCCGGAGATAGAGGAAGGACGGGTGCTGCAGAAAAAGAAGATGTGGATGGAGATGAAGGGAAAGTAGAGTGCCGTAAATAACATGATAGGATTAAAAGAGACTCTAATGAGAATCATTCACTCAAAGAGCCTCTTTTATTGGTTCATTTTAAAAGTTTTCGATATTCAGATGGTGAACAGCCTTTTTGTTTATGAAACAGTCGGCTAAAATACAGTGGGTTATCATAACCGACAATGCGTGCAACTTCATTTACAGCGTAATTTGTGGTTTCCAATAACATCTGAGCATTAGTGATTCGGATGGAGGTGATGAACTGCATTGGTGTTGTACCGGTAAATTTTTTAAAATTCCGAATAAACCAACTGACACTCATTCCTCTGGAAGTAGCATATTCTTCGATGTTGATATCACGGTTATAGTTTTCGTTAAAATAGGACGCTGCAGTATCCATTTCATGATCGAGGTATTCGTTTTTTAGTACATGTTTACGAGTAAGCTCCCGGTGAAAAATAATCAGTAAATGGCGTAGCAGTAGTGTCAGCATTTCTTCGTAGTCCTCCTGACATCTTTGTAATTCTAAAATAATTCGTTTGAAAACACGCTCATATTCCAAAGAGGTTCCTACATGAAAGATACGCTGGTCATTCGGGAAACCATAATTTCTTAAAATGTTCTTTACATCACTTCCGGTAAAATGCACCCAGTAAACTTCTGTTTTATCAATGCCATAGTATTCATATTTCTGGAATTCCTTGGGGCGGTAAAGTACTATGTTTCCTGCTGTAACGACAGTATCGTCATCTGCGTTGTCAAAATGAAAATGAGCTCGTCCGGCTGCTATATAGATGATTTGAAAGTCAAGTCTTCCTCTGGGACGATAAGTTGGAAGCTTTGGGTGTGAGGATAGGCGATAGGTGCCACAGCTTCCTACAATAAGTGGTCGGCTTTTGTCCTTGAAGTCGATAAGGGAGTGGTTGTGATAACCGGAATTTATATACATTTTGAGTCCTCCTTTAGAAAGTGAAATATCTGACTGTTAGCAGTCAATGGTGAACCGGAGTTATAAAGTGAATGCCACCTCAAAACCTGCGGTTTTTTCGGTGAGAGCTGCGCTCATATAGTTTTATCCACAGACCAATGTCTGACTGCAAGCAGTCAATATTGGTCTGTGGATAAAACTGCATTCACTTTAGTGTATCATTTTGTGCATATTTTGTCCATTTCTGTTTATAGACATTTTCTTTGCAAAAATGTATGATGGTTTCAAGGTAATACAAGGACGGAAGATAATGAGACACAGAAGGTATTTTATTGATTGCCTAATGCGGTGAATAAAAAAATATATATTAAAGGAGGATTACACAATGCTCGTACCACGCTTTTATGAAGATTTGAATGTTATGCATGACAAGACAATGCCGGCAAGGACATATTACATTCCGGCATCAGTTCGTATGAATGATTTAGTGGAGCATCGGGAAAGATCGGATCGTTTTCAGCTGTTAAACGGAGAGTGGAAGTTTCAGTATTATAACAGCATTTATGACGTAACGGAATCATTTTATGAGAAAGGCTATGATGTTTCCGGATTTGATCAGGTAACTGTTCCGAGTGTATGGCAGATGGATGGTTATGACACGCATCAGTACACGAATATTCGTTATCCGTTTCCATTCGATCCACCATATGTGCCACAGGATATTCCATGTGGAGCATATGTTCATAACTTTGAATATCACAGAGAAGAAAAGGCATCAAAAGCATTTCTGAATTTTGAAGGTGTCGATAGCTGTTTTTATGTATGGGTAAATGGTGCTTATGCCGGATACAGTCAGGTGCCTCACGCTACCAGTGAATTTGATGTAACAGACTTGTTGAATGAAGGGGAAAATACATTAGCGGTTTTGGTGCTCAAATGGTGTGATGGATCGTATTTGGAGGATCAGGATAAGTTTCGGATGAGTGGCATTTTCAGAGATGTTTATTTGCTGAAAAGACCGGAAAAGACAATCAGAGATTATTACATTACGACAGATGTAGAAAAAGACAGCGTTGTTGTGAAATTGGATATGCATTTTGCAGAACCAGTGGAAACGAAAGTTACTATAGAAGATAAATATGGAGCAGTCGTAGCAAGAGGGGAAACAGCAGAGAGTGGTGTGTTAGAACTGACCGTGTTAAATCCGGTTTTATGGAATGCGGAGAATCCTTATTTGTATCAGGTTATTTTGACAATGCCGGATGAAGTGATCGTTGATCGGATTGGTTTCCGGACGATTGAAATTAAGGACAAAGTTGTTTATTTTAACGGAGAAAAGATTAAATTCCGTGGAGTCAACCGCCATGATTCTGATCCGGAGACGGGGTTTGTAATCAGTATCCAGCAGATCAAAAAGGCTCTGATGCTGATGAAGCAGCATAACTTTAATGCGATTCGTTCCAGTCATTATCCAAATGCACCATATTTTTATCAGATGTGCGATGAATATGGATTTATGGTGATTGACGAGGCGGATATTGAGGCACATGGACCATTTATGCTGTACCGGAAGGAGGATACAGACCAAAACCGTTTTCACCGTTGGAATGAAAAGATTGCAGATGATCCGGCATGGGAAAAGGCAATTGTGGACCGTGTCCAGCTTATGGTGCAGAGAGACAAAAACCGTCCAAGCATTGTAATGTGGTCTATGGGAAATGAAAGTGCGTATGGATGTAATTTTGAAAAGGCGCTTGCATGGACAAAGAAGTTTGATCCGGACAGGATCACGCAGTACGAAAGTGCAAGATACCGTAATTATGATATTACCTATAATTATGACAATTTGGATCTTTACAGCCGGATGTATCCGTCACTGCAGGAGATAGAGGATTATCTGAAAAATGACGGAAGCAAACCGTTTCTGCTGGTAGAATACTGCCATAGTATGGGAAACGGACCGGGAGATTTTGAAGATTATTTTCAGATGATTCATAAGGATGACCGGATGTGTGGCGGGTTTGTCTGGGAGTGGTGTGATCATGCAATCGCACATGGAACGGCAGAAAATGGAAAGACCAGATATTATTATGGAGGGGATCATGGAGAAACCATTCATGATGGCAATTTCTGTATGGACGGGCTGGTCTATCCGGATCGTACGCCGCATACGGGACTGCTGGAATATAAAAATGTCTATCGTCCGGTGAGAATCGTATCTTATGACCAAGAAAACGGACAGATGGTTCTTCACAATTATATGGATTTTGATGATTTGAAGGATTATGTGGATATTTTCTATGAAATGACACAGGATGGCTTGACTGTGGAAAAAGGAAAACTGGCAAATGTTGTTGCATCACCCCATAGCGATGCGGAAGTGGAGTTGAAGCTGCAGGTTCCAAATACCGGTAAGATTTATCTGAAGCTTATTTACCGGTTGAAAAAGGAAATGCCGTTGCTTGAACGGGGGTATGAATTAGGTTTTGATGAAATGAAGCTTGCAAATGAGGATGATAGAAACAGACAGGCTGTAAAGTGGCTGGAGCAGGAAAAAGTAATCGGAACCATTGCTGTTAAGGAAAACGATAAGCAGCTCGTGTTACAGGCAAAGGATTTTACTTATGTTTTAGATAAGCGTACCGGATTGTTTGAGGACATGCAGTTTGCCGGAAGAAGTTATATTAACCATCCAATGGAATTGAATATTTGGCGGGCTCCGACGGATAACGATATGTATATAAAACTGGAATGGGAAAAGGCACATTATGATGCTGCCTATACCAGAGCATACCGTATAGAGGTGCTTCAGAACAAGCACGGTGTGCTGATCATGGAGCATCTGGCAGTAGTAGCTGATACCGTACAAAAGATTTTGGATGTGGAAATGACATGGAAGATCAATGAAGACGGGAAAATAGAGGCGGTTATAGAGGCAGTAAAAGATAAAGAATTCCCGGATCTGCCAAGGTTTGGAATTCGGATGTTTTTGAATAAGAAAATGGATGAGATTACTTATTTTGGAATGGGACCACAGGAAAGCTACAGGGATAAACACCAGGCTTCCTGTCATGGATTGTTCCGTTCGAAGGTGGCTCAGATGCATGAAGATTATATTCGTCCACAGGAGAATGGAAGCCATTATGACTGTGATTATGTAGAGCTTACAAATGGTCAATGTGGAATTGCAGCAGTTTCAAAGAATCCATTTTCGTTTAACGCTTCTGTTTATACACAGGAGGAGTTGGAACGGGTATCGCACAATTATGAATTGAAAGAATCGGATAGCACCGTATTCTGTATGGATTATGCAATGAATGGAATTGGTTCAAATAGCTGCGGACCGGATGTCATGGATAAATATCGGTTTGATGAGGAAGCATTTCAGTTTCAGTTTGAATTAGTTCCGTTTGTAAAAGGATAATACAAGACACTGATAATCAAAGCAAATGGTTTCTAAATAACAAATAGTGAAGGGGCGATTCTTATGGAGGAAAAGAAATACTTAAAATGGTACAACAAGATAGGATACGGATCTGGTGATATTGCGGGAAATGTAGTGTATGCATTCCTGACATCATTTGTGATGGTATATCTGACAGATACGATTGGATTGGCATCCGGTATAGTGGGAACACTGATTGCCGTTTCCAAATTACTCGATGGATTTACAGACATCTTTTTTGGATCAATGATTGATAAGACGCATAGTAAGATGGGAAAGGCAAGACCATGGATGCTGTATGGTTACATTGGTTGTGCAATTACGTTGGTAGCCTGTTTTGCAGTTCCAACAAGTCTTGGCAGGACGGCACAGTATGCGTGGTTCTTTATTGCGTATACGCTGTTGAATGGCGTGTTTTATACGGCAAATAACATTGCTTATTCTGCTCTGACATCACTTGTTACCAAGAACAGTAAGGAGCGTGTGCAGATGGGTTCTTACCGTTTCATTTTTGCTTTTTCAACCAGTCTTCTGATTCAAGCAGTTACTGTTGGATTTGTTGCAAAATGTGGTGGAGATGCAGCCGCATGGCGTATGGTTGCAATTATTTATGCAGTGATCGGATTAGTTGTGAATACTATTTCCACATTATCTGTTAAAGAACTTCCGGAAGAGGAATTAAATGAAGGAGACACAACAGGTGAAGAGGAAAAATATGGGCTGGTTCAAGCATTCAAGCTGCTGGTAAAGAATAAATTTTATCTGATGATCTGTGGTACTTATATTTTGCAGCAGTTATACAGTGCAATGATCGGTGCCGGTATTTATTATATGACCTGGGTTTTGAAAAACAAAAATCTGTTTGGACAATTTGCCTGGGCGGTAAACATTCCTCTTATCATTGCATTAATCTTTACACCAACACTGGTTGGAAAGTGGAATGGTATGTATAAGCTGAACTTGAGAGGTTACATCCTTGCCGTGATTGGCAGAGCTCTTGTTGTTGTTGCCGGATATATGGGAAGTATTCCTTTGATGATGGCATTTACAGCATTAGCAGCATTAGGACAGGGACCTTGGCAGGGAGACATGAATGCAGTGATCGCATCTTGTTCCGAGTATACCTACCTGACACGGGGAAAGCATGTGGAGGGTACGATGTATTCCTGTACTTCACTTGGCGTTAAGATTGGCGGAGGTATTGGAACGGCGGTCGTAGGATGGCTCTTAGAACTTAGTGGCTATGTGGGAACACATGCTGTACAGCCACAGTCCGCGTTGAATATGATGCAGTTTATGTATCTTTGGCTGCCACTGATCTTTGATGTACTTATTATGTTTATCCTTTCCAGAATGAATGTGGAGGAGACAAATGCAAAGATCAAAAAAGAAAAGGAGATGGTTTTGTGGTGACACAGGATTTAGTGAAAAAATTAAAAGATGGATTGTATGATGCAAAACTGAAAGATATCTATGTAGATGAAAAGAAGATATCGTATGAAAGAAATCGTTATATAAAAGCAGTGGAGAGTTATACGGTACATTTTGGCGAAGGTGAGGTATCTGTCTTTAGTGCACCGGGAAGAAGCGAGATTGGTGGAAATCATACAGACCATCAATGTGGAGAGGTGTTGGCGGCGTCCATCAACAATGATGCGATTGCTATTGTGCAGAAATTAAAAGAACCATGCGTCAAAGTTATATCGGATGGGTATGAATTGATTACGATAGATTTGGATGATCTGGACAGGAGAGAGGACGAGGCGGTAACAACAAATGCACTGATTCGAGGGGTATTAGCAAAAACAAAAGAATATGGGTATCAGATAGGAGGCTTTCAGGCTTTTGTCACCAGTGATGTGCTGATCGGAGCGGGATTATCTTCCTCGGCTGCATTTGAAACGTTGATGGGAACCATCTTATCCTATCTGTTTAATGATGGTAAAATTTCGCCGATTGAAATCGCTATGATTGGACAGTTTGCGGAAAATGTATATTTTGGAAAACCTTGTGGCTTGATGGATCAGATGGCATGCTCTGTAGGCAGCTTGGCACATATCAATTTTCAGAATCCGACCGCACCTTTTGTAGTGCGGATTGAGTTTGATCTGGATGCTCAGGGATATAGTCTTTGTATTACAGATACGAAAGGCTCCCATGCTGATTTGACAGCGGAGTATGCAGCAATTCCGGAAGAAATGAAAAAAGCAGCAGCCTGTCTTGGAAAAGAAGTGCTTGGACAAGTTTCAAAAAAAGAAATACTTGCAAATTTGCCAGGAATCAGGGAAAAGGCTGGTGATAGAGCAGCACTTAGAGCAATTCACTATGTGTGTGAAAATGAGCGTGTGCAAAAAGAAGTGGCAGCATTGAGAGAGAATAGATTTGGAGAATTTTTAAGATTAGTTAAAGAGTCAGGTGATTCTTCTTATAAGTATTTGCAGAATGTGTATGTGTGCCATGATGTGGAACATCAGAATGTTTCTATTGCATTGGCTGTCAGTGATATGATTTTAGGCGTGCAGGGAGCAAACAGGGTGCATGGTGGTGGCTTTGCCGGAACAATACAGGCATTTGTACCAAATGATATTGTTACATTATATAAAACAGAGATGGAAAAGGTGTTTGGAGATGGTGCTTGTGATGTACTTAAAATTCGCAAATATGGTGGAATTCAAGTGATGTAAGATACTCAAAAAAGACAAGGAGGAATGGTTATGGGTAGCATTTTAGTATTAGGTGGAGTTGGTTTTACGGTAAAAGAGGTTGTGGAAACTGCAAGAAAAGTGACAGGACATCCAATTCCGGCGAAGGAAGAACCACGTCGAGCAGGAGATCCATCTATGTTGATCGCTTCCAGTGCAAAAGCAAGGGAAGTGTTAGGATGGAATCCGCAATATGCAGATTTGGAAACAATTATCGGTACGGCATGGAAATGGCATAAAAGTCATCCAAATGGATATCAGAATGTGTGAAGGGGGGGAGTGTCATGATTAATGAGTATATCAATGAACTTGTGGCGTATGGATTGAACCAGGGATTGGTTGATCCGGAAGATGAAGTATATGTGACGAATCGCCTTCTGGAATTATTTCAATTGACAGAGCATGAAGGAACAGCGAAAGAGGTTAGATCAGAAAGAGAATTGTCACAGATTTTAAACGATATGTTGGAATATGCATGTCGGCAGGGGATGCTGGAGGAAGAAACAATTACGGAAAAGGACTTGTTTGATACAAAGATTATGGGAATATTGACACCCCATCCCTCTGTGGTTCGCAGGCAGTTTTGGGATAAATACAATATATCTCCTAAAGCTGCAACAGATTTTTATTATCAGTTTAGCCAGGCAACAAATTATATTAGAAAAGATCGAATTGCAAAGGATGAGAAATGGACAGCAAATACAGAATTTGGTGCAATGGATATAACCATCAATTTATCAAAACCGGAAAAAGATCCTCGTGATATTGCAAAGGCAGGAAAAGCAAAAAAATCGGGGTATCCGAGTTGTTTGCTATGCAAAGAAAATGAAGGTTACGCCGGACATATTTCTCATCCGGCAAGACAAAATCACAGAATTATTCCGATTACATTGTGTGGAGAACAGTACAATTTACAGTATTCGCCGTATGTGTACTATAACGAACATTGTATTGTTTTCAATGATCGACATATTCCAATGAAAATTGATAAAGCGGTTTTTGCCAAATTGTTGGATTTTGTGCGGCAGTTTCCGCATTATACGGCAGGATCGAATGCAGATCTCCCGATAGTAGGTGGTTCTATACTGAGCCATGATCATTTTCAAGGAGGCGGATATGAATTTGCAATGGCAAAGGCTCCATATGAGACGGAATTTTCATTAAAACAATTTCCAGACGTTCATGCAGGAATTGTAAAATGGCCTATGTCTGTGATTCGCCTGCAGGGAGAAATTACCGAATCAATAGTAAAGGCTGCAGATCATATTTTAATGCGTTGGCGCAGATATACAGATGAGAAAGCATTTATTTTCAGCGAAACCAATGGAGTACCACATAACACGATCACACCGATTGCGAGAAAAAAGGGCAACCTATTTGAGTTAGATATGGTACTGCGAAATAATATTACGACAGAGGAGTTCCCAATGGGTGTATATCATCCGCATCCGGAATACCATCATATCAAAAAAGAAAATATTGGCTTGATTGAGGTGATGGGCTTAGCGGTTCTTCCTGCCAGACTGAAAAAAGAAATGGCAGAGCTGGAACACAGAATATTGAATAAGGAGAATCTGTGGGAAAGCGATTTGACAAAATCACATGCAGAGTGGGCAGAGAAATGGATGCCAAACTATGAAATCACAGACGACAATATTCATGCAATCGTGCAAAAGGAAATAGGATTTGTGTTTGCAAAAGTGCTTGAATGCGCAGGTGTTTACAAAAGAACACCGGAAGGACAAGCTGCCTTCAAAAAATTTTTGGAGTGCATATAAAAAAGGACCATTTCACATTTGTGAAGTGGTCTACTTTTTCAGTATTCAGTTTTCACAAATAGTCCTTTTAGCCAGATTATACATGATATACATGCTCAAAGTATCCTTTATAGAAAGCTAAAAGGTTGTTGATATAATTTTTGAATTTGCTCATTTTGTATTCCTCCTTTCCTTGTTTGCAAGTTCATTATAGGACAGGCTGGATAAGAATGCTTGCCAAATTAAAAGAAAATGTAGACAAATGTTGCAGAGGAAATCAACAATTAAGTAATAAAGGGGAGATGTATCAATGCATTTGACGTTTAAGGAAACAAAGGAAGAGGTATATGCGGCGCAAAGAGTGTCAAAACATGTATCTCCACATTTACATAATGCATTGGAGATTGTGTGCGTAACGGAAGGAACACTTGAGATGGGAGTGGGGCAGGAATTATATCATATGGAAAAGGGTGATATCGGATTTGTCTTTTCTGATATTATTCATCATTATCAAGTGTTTTCAGAAAAAACGAGCCGGGCGGATTATATCTTGGTTCCGTCTTCTTTTGCAGGAGTATTTAAAGATAAAATACAAGGATATGCTCCTAAATATCCGGTTATTCGTGCGGGGCAGATTGAACCCGATGTTTATAATGCAATTCAGGCGATTATCCAAATGGAAGAAAACGAACCTATGATTGTTCAAGCTTATGTTCAAATTGTGCTGGCAAGATGTATAGGAAAAATGGAATTGGTGGAAAAAAGTTGTGTGGGAAGTGATGACTTAATTTATCGTACTGTATCTTATATATCAGGAAATTTCAGGAGACAGTTTTCTTTGGAAGATATGGCACGCGATCTTGGAGTGAGTAAGTATGTATTATCCAGGGTGTTTTCTAAAACATTTCACCGTAATTTCAATCAGTATCTCAATGATGCCAGATTAAGTTATGCATGCACAAGATTGGTAAATACCAGTGATACGATCCTGAATATCTGTCTGGACAGCGGTTTTGACAGTCAGAGAACATTTAACAGAGTGTTTAAAGAACGCTATAAAACCGCACCAAGTGAATATCGGAAAAACAAAAGACGAAATGGGTAAGGGGATAGAAGTGGGAAATGAAAAAGTTATGCAGGAAAAAGCCGCAGATATTTTGCAACTGGAAGAGGAAGGTGAAAATCTTTTTAACTTCTGGCACCAGAATGTCGAGGTGTAAAAGTTGAAAAATTGCACCTTTTTTTTGCACCTTTTGCGAGAGAAGAAATGTTAAAATATAAGGTGTAATGAGAAAAATCAAAAATTATATATCGTTTCAATATTATTGATGTGTACAGAACTTTTGGGTATTGAAAGGTATTAAAAGGATATGAGAAATTATGATTAGAGTATGTTTCATTTGCCACGGCAGGACTGTGGATACAGTTATAAGTGGCGATGAAGTGCGATAAAGTGGGGCAAATCGTGGTGGAGTGATAGGTTGTGGACTACGGTTTTTATACGGATGAGGATAGTAAAATAATGAGATGAAATGTGTAGTTGTCCTATGAATAAATGTGGAAGTAGCAGGCGCAAAAAGACCTGCTATTTTTATGTTGTAACGTGGCGATTTGTATTGTAAATGTTGCACACGGATGATATAATTTTGAACATAGGAGGGCTTTGAAATGAACAAGACAATTTCTATGAGTATTAGGGTTAGTGAAGAAGAACTGGATAAGTTGAAACAAGCTGCAAGACTTGAGGCGTATGCTTCATATAGTGAGTTTATAAGAAGAACTGCCTTGAAAGAGGCTGATAAGGTTATTGCTGCTTCAAACGAAAGGAAAACGGGGGAACATAAGTTATGATAAATAAAGAAAATTTAAAAAAGGTTTTGGATTTTTTAGAGTTTACACATAGAAAAGAAATTTATACATATAAAAATACAATTCTTGGATATACGATAGTGGTTGACTTTGCGGGAAAAGGGAAAATAACATATCCAGATGGCGTAATAGTAAATGATGAAACTACAAGTAATTTAACAAAAAATGAGAATTTTGTTGTTTTGGAATGTGTGTATAGATTGTTAAAACTGGGATATAAACCAGAGTGCATTGAATTGGAACCTAAATGGGAGGCACCACATGATATAGGAGGTGGTGGTAAGGCTGATGTGTTAGTTAAGGATAATGCAGGTGAATCTTTTTTGCTTATTGAATGCAAAACATGGGGAAAAGAGTTTGATAATTATTGGAAAAAAACAGAACAAGATGGGGATCAGTTGTTTTTTTATGCGGTTCAAAAAAGGTCAACCAAATATTTATGTATGTATGCATCAAATTGGGACAATGATGAACTGGTTAGAAAAAGCAACATTATCTCATTAAAAGACAATACTGCAACACTTGAATCATTTGATGAACCTATTTCTTTTGAAAAAGCGAATGACAAATCATCGTTATTTGCAGCTTGGAATATAACATATGGAAAGTATTCGTTTAAAAATGGAATATTTGAGGATACATGCATTCCATATTTAATTGAAGAAAAAGGAAGAGATATTTCCAATATTACAGAAATAGGTCATGATGATATACAAAAAAAATATCATGAATTTACTACTATATTAAGGCAACATAATGTATCAGGAAGGGAAAATGCTTTTGATAAGTTGGTAAATTTGTTTTTGGCAAAAATAGTTGATGAAATACGAAATTCAGATAAACTTCAGTTTTACTGGGGGGGACCACAATATGATGATTATTATAAATTGCAAGATAGATTGCAGGTTTTATACAAAGAAGGAATGGAACAATTTCTTGGAGAAGAAGTTTCATATATTGATGAGTCAACTATTGAAGAAACATTCAAGCTTTTTTTGAATGATCCGGATGCAACCAAAGATACTATACTTAAGTACTTTAGACAATTAAAGTTTTACACAAATAATGATTTTTCTTTCATTGATGTTTATAATGAAAAGTTGTTTTATAAAAATGCACAAGTATTAGTTCAAATGGTAAAAATGCTGCAAGATGTCAAACTTGTAACGGAAAAACCTAATCAGTTTCTTGGGGATTTGTTTGAAGGATTTCTGGATGATGGTATTAAGCAGAGTGAGGGACAGTTTTTCACACCAACACCAATTGTTAGGTTCTTAGTGTCAACATTACCATTAGAGGAAATAATAAAATCAAAGGGTAATCATACATTAAAAATGTTGGATTATGCATGTGGAGCTGGTCATTTTTTAAATGAGTATGCTCGTAGAGTAAAAGAATATCTTCCGGATGATAGAATAACAGAGTATTATGGAAGTATATTAGGAATTGAAAAAGAATATCGTTTATCTAAAGTGGCCAAAGTATCAGCATTTATGTATGGTCAAAAAGATATTAATATTGTGTATGATGATGCTTTATCTGAAAATGAAAATATTAAGGAAGGTTATTACGATTTACTTATTACAAACCCACCATATAGTGTAAAGGGGTTTCTAGAGACTTTATCAGAGAGAGAGCGAAATGAATATTCACTTTATGAGTTTATTGGGAAGAATAGCATTTCGACAAATGATGTCATTGAAGCATTTTTTGTGGAGAGGGCATATCAATTATTAGCGCCAGGAGGAATAGCTATTATTGTTCTGCCAATTTCATTGCTTAACAATCCAGATATGGTATCGGTTAAGGCAAGGGAATTAATACTTAAATATTTTGACATATATGCAATAGTTGAGTTTGGAACGAAGACTTTTGGAAAAACGGGAACTAATACTGCTACATTATTTATGAAGAAGAGAGAAGAAAATCCACCTGAAAGTAATCATTATAAAAATAGAGTCGATTCATGGTTTCAGAATGATCGGACAAAGGATATGTTATTTGAAGATGATAATTTGTTAAAAGATTACTGTAAAATGAGGGGGATTGATTATAATCAATATATTGAGTTTATAGGTAATGATGAAAAAAGTGTTGTATGGTCAACCGATGTGTTTGTAGAATATTTAGAACTATACAAGAAAACGGCGGAGTGGACTAATAGAATACAAAAAGAAACTTTTCAAAAACTTTCAGAAGAAGAACGACAAAAGGAGTTACATGATAGATTTTATGATTATGTAGTTGCTTTAGAAAAAGAAAAAGTATATTTTTATGTACTTGCAAAGAGTAATCATTCACCGGTTGTAGTTGTAAAATCGCCAACATCTGCTACTGAATTGAAAAAATTTCTCGGTTATGGGTGGAGTGATACAAAAGGAGATGAAGGAATAAAGTATGTAGGACAGAAAGATTCAAAGCATGGAATTGATAAAATAAAGACACCATTATTTAATCCGCAGGATTTAAATGACGAGAATAAAATTAATATGATGATACGTAACAATTTCTTGGGAAAGGAAATAGTAAAACAACCGCATACAATTATATGTGGTATGCCAGATTTGCTGGATTTCTCAGCACCAATATTTGATAAGACAATTGATACATCATTGTTGAATCGGATTCAAATAGAAAGTGATTATGAATTAAAAAAATTCTCTAAACTAATTAGTTTAGAATATGGTAAAAATCTTCCAGAAGAAAATCGTATACCAGGTGAATATCCGGTTATGGGTTCTAATGGACAAGTGGGAACCCATAATAGCTATTTGGTAGAAGGCCCAAGTGTTATTGTTGGTAGAAAAGGAAGTGCAGGACAAATTGTATGGGAAGAAAAAAATTGCAATCCTATTGATACAACATTTTATGTTAATTTATTAGATGATACGTATAATATAAAATTTGTATATTACATGTTGATGGCTATTGATGTTAGACAAATTCCTAAACAAAAAAGAAGTACGGGTGTTCCAGGATTAAGTCGAAAAGATGTGTATCAATTAATGTTACCTATTATTCCTTCACAAATACAAGAGGAACTGATAAAAAAATGTGACATAATAAAAAATAAATATGAGACAACTAGGATGACAGTAGATGAATATTATCTGAAAATAAGAGAGGTATTTTTGAAGAAAAATATATTTAGAATTGTTGAAAATGAAGATTAAGATTGGTAAGTAGGGGGATGCCAAATCTCTACGTCCTTCCATCCGGAAGACCGATGCCCCCTCTCACGCATATTTTCGCGAAATTGCGCAGGGGGTATTGTGGGAACTTGGTCTTTGCAGCTTAAATGGCTGAGATTAAGGAAAAATATTGAAATGTTGTGCGCGAAAAGTATTGCCGATTTGTGTAGAAGTAGTATAATGGTCTCATAAATTAAGACACTGAACACGACATTTCTTAATGAATCTGATATACTATAACCAACAAATGAAAGAAGGTACTTATTATGTCCAGATCAAGAAGAAATTTCAGTGCTGAATTTAAAACCAATCTTGTCCTCCAACTGCTTAAGGGCGAGAAAGAACTCAATGTTCTTGCTGTTGAAAACGATATTCAACCAAATCTCCTTCGTAACTGGAAGAAAGAATTCCTTGCTAATGCTTCTCTCGCATTCGATAATAAGCGGGAAGACAATCTCCGGGAAAAACTTGCCGAAGAACGCAAGGAAAAAGTTGAATACGCCAAAAAGGTCGGTCAACTTACTATGCAGGTTGACTGGCTCAAAAAAAATCTGAAGAAGTTGTCGGACCTGACTACGAGAGTAAATTTAGTCCGAAACCTTTCGACGACTAAAGAATTGCCAGTTTCTACCGGTGCAAAGTTGCCTGGAATCAATCGTACCAGCGTATATTATGGCGGCATCCCCGTTTCAGAGGAAGACTGGAATGCAAATCTATCATTGACCATCTGCATACGGATAATCCTACCTGGGGAGCCCGTCAGATGTCTGCTCAACTTAAACTGCGCGGATATCAGGTTGGACGCCGTAAAGCAGGCAGATATATGCGTGAAATGGACATTACACCGATTTATCCAAAGATGAATCTGTCTAAGCGCATGAAGCAGGCAAAAGTCTGTCCGTATCTGCTTCGTAACGCAGTCATAGACCGTCCTAATCAGGCATGGTCGATTGACATTACATACATTCCAATGAAGCATGGATTTCTTTACCTGACAGCCATTATCGACTGGTACAGCCGTTGTATTGTTGGCTGGGATGTTGATGATACTCTGGATACCACTATGGTCATCAACGCCTGTAAAAAAGCATTTAAAGTAGCTAAGCCGTTAATCATCAACTCGGATCAGGGCAGCCAGTTCACCGGTGACAAACACATCGAATTTATTCGAGATAATGGAATTCGGCAAAGCATGGATGGCAAAAGCCGAGGGGCAGATAATATCATGATTGAACGCTGGTTTCGCAGTTTCAAGTATGAGGAAGCATACCTCACGGAGTATGCTAATCTCAAGGAAGCGAGAGAAGCCATCGGAAGGTATATCTACACCTATAACTTTGAAAGATGCCATCAGTCCATTGGGAACAAACGACCTGCCGAGGTATACTATCCGGCAATGCTTCTGGATGCAGCCAGAGCAGCCGCATAATATAAAAATCCGGAAGATGCTTCACACATTTTCCATGTAACTCGTCAACATATCAGTTCATTATAAAAATATCAAATTTTTGTCTTGACAACTGAGCCATTATATTTAAAGCAATATAAGGATAGTTAGTTTGGAGGCGCTCTGGCGATAGCTGTGGCGTTTTTGGTTATGGAAAAGAGAAGAAAATGACGATATAATAAATAGCATATCGGATTGGATGATAATTAAAATGTTATATGGTGTAGAGGTGAACGAATGTCGAATAAAATTAATTCGGTTAAAGAAAAATTGATTAATGATTATATAAAGAAAATTGATATGGCAATTGATAATTATAATTTGTCAATAGAACCAGATGAAGAAATCGTTAATTTGTTAATTGAAATAGTAAATGTTTTTGAAAATGATATACCAAATTTACAAGGAAGTTTATTGATAAGGACAGGAACAGAAATAAGAGATGCAAACACTACGAGAGCAATACTGATAAAGTATTTGGCTGACAGCGGAATCGAATATAAAGGTAAAAGCATCGAAGAAAATGTAAATGAGAAAAGATTTTGGAATTCGTTTATTCATTGGTTTGAAACAGAATTACCTGGTTTGGAACTGTTGGATGGTAAATATTTGCGATGGGATAATTGGGATGGAGGAATATGGCTTTTAGATTTGGATTATGACCATGAATTTACCTTGTATAGAGGTACAGTTTATCCAGATTCGTTGAAAAATAATACAGGTGATTTTAATGATATAAAGGCATTTATAGAGATTGCATATAAGTATTGGATTATTAACTCCGGAGAATGTCATTACAAATTCACTATAGAAGTAAATGATAGATTTAAAATATTTAAATTACCATATAGATTACAAAGTGGGATTGTAATAAAGCAAGGGTATAAAACAACATTTCCTATTGATAAAATTATTAATTATAGGATGTTTGAGCGTAAAATACGGTTTTCGGAAGATATGATTAATAGCAAAGATTTGATGGAAAAGAAAAGTGCGTTAGATTTTATTATTGATGCACTGCAATATCTTATATCTACTCAAGGAGACAGTAGAAATGAGCAGTATAAAACATTGGCTTTGAGTGTGAGTGATAATATGGATGGCAAAGTTTATGCTGTTGTAAAAAAAGAGTTGGAAGAATTAATGAAATTGTCTAATGAGTATTTTGATGTAAGACACAATGATTATTTGAATGCGGCAAAAGAAAAGAGAGAGGCGTTAAATGATTCACTGTTTATCGAATACTTGTATAATCGTGCTTATGCAATGTTGTATTTGCTTAGATTAAAACATAAAGAGACAAACGAATGTGAATAATACTTTCTTATGATTGGAGATGAAAGATAAATGGAAAAGTATAAAGAACCACAAATATATATAGTTAATAACAGAGAAATAACAGAAAGGTTGAGTCAGAATTATATTGTTGCAACTGGTGATCTGGGAGTGGCTAAAACTGTTGAGTACGAAGAATATGTGAATAAGAGATATGTTGACCTAGAATATAGTATGATAAGTAATTTGCATGAATATAGTGTGGTCATAATTGATTTACAAAATGAGAATGATACAAGACACTGTTTAGAGGATGATGAACCGGATGGTATACCATACTTATTTGAGTTGAGTTTTCCTCAGAAAGAATTTAGACCTAGTCCTCTTGTTTTGAGCATTATGAAAGACAAGTTAAAAACAAAAGTACTGAAAATTATTTTTGCGGGAAGTAGTTATTCGGAAAAATATAATATTATAGAAGTGTTAAAACAAAATCAATATAGCTATCCGAGTAAAGAAGTACATAACATATATGAAACTATTCAAGCTAGTGCAACATCAAAATTCGGAAAGAAAATAATATCAGACAATAGCAATCTTGCAAATTTAATAGCAAAATATGTTAAAGGATATAATGTAATTTTTGAGTTACCAACAAAATGGGATAGAACTTCTCAAAAATCAATTGCAGATTCTAATTTCTTACCATTGTTAAAAAATCAAGATGGAGAGGTAGTTTCGTATATAGGATATTCAGAAAATTCAGGCTATGAACTGTTGCTTCCGTTTTGTGAAAAGAAGGATGAATTGATTGAAAGGTTAGTAACATCTGTATTGCCAGAAATATTGCCAGATTTTTTCCCTGAATCAAAAGAGTTTGAATGGATAAAAGAACAAGATTTTTTACCTAAAGAAATACTTGAACTTGAGAAAGAACGGATTTTAATTCAAGAACAATATAATTCGAAAATTAAGTCATTGAATGAGAGAAGAAATGCTATTGACCAGAAGTATAAATTTTTGAATGATTTGTTGATAGAAACAGGGGATAAGTTAGTCCAAGCTGTATGTACATACTTCAAGTGGCTTGGTTTTGCAAATGTAGAAGCAATTGATGGAAATGAAGATATTTTAAGAGAAGATATACAGATTTTGGAAGATAATAAATTATTTATTATTGAAGTTAAAGGTATTGGGGGAACATCTACAGATGCAGAATGTTCACAGGTAGCAAAACATAGACGAAGAAGAGAAAAAGAGCATCGTGACAAAGAAATATTGCCAATTTATATTGTGAATCATCAAAGGTATATAAGGCCTTCATTAAGACAAAATCCTCCATTTAGTGATAATCAAATAGATTATGCTAAAAATGATGAAAGAGGTCTTCTTACTACATGGCAGCTTTACAATCAATATAAGTTGATAGAAAATGGTATATTTACGAAAAAAGAAACAAGAGAATCACTAGATAAATGGGGGCTTATTTCGTTACTTCCAAAGAATTTAATTAGAGTGGGGATTTATGAGGAATATTTTAAGAAACCTAAAGCAGGTATATTGACACTTAACAATGTTAAATTGGAAGTTGGAAAAATGATATATGCAAAAAAAGATGGAAAATGGATTTGTACTTCTATTGTAAGTATACAGCTTAATGATAAGGATGTAGATCAAGTAGACAATGGTGAGGTTGGAATAGTGACCGATATTGAACTGGAAAAAGGATATGAGATTTTTGTCAAAATTGAGTAGTAACCCCACCCGCTTTTTACTCCGTTTCTACTACGATTACTGTACACATCTTGCAAAATTTTGCTAAGATTTGCATTTTATGTACAGAAATGACCAATACATAAAGAAAAATTAACACCGCGCAAAACGCTGCAAATGGCAGCGGGAAAGCGCCTTTTGAAAGGAGAAATTATGAGCATTCGAGTACTTTTCATCTGCCACGGCAATATGTAATAATATGGGGGCAAATGCCTATGATTATAATGCCTGCGTAACTGTACTATAAGAAATACACCTTTTTTACACCTTTTGCAATTCAAAATAGTTAAGTCCTAATATGATATAAAGATGCATAAGCACCTCGGTAAAACGAAGTGCTTTTTTTCAACCCTTTTTTAGATGGAGGTGAGTTAGGTGGTAAAAGTAAAATTGCAGGGAAAGAAAAATGAAGTAAGGAGAATGCTAAAGTTACTGCAGAAAAATCCAAGATGCAATATCAGCTACATATCGGATTTTATGAGATGTGACAATGAAAAATATCATCGGATATATCTTGGAGTATACCCAGTGAAAAAGACGAAAAATGTTGTACAAAGAATTAGTTAATGAATCTGAAGAATACGGAGGGTCAGAATTATGTGTAAAGTAATAGCGATTTGTAATCAGAAAGGCGGTGTATCCAAGACCACCACAACAGTAAATCTTGGAGTTGGAATGGTAAGAGAAGGAAAAAGGGTGCTTGTAATTGACGCCGATCCACAAGGAAACCTTTCCCAGAGTCTGGGTATTGAAAATCCGGACGAATTGGAGATAGCACTACCAACCATTATGGAGCAGATTATCATGGACGAGGAGTTTGAGGTGTCAGAGGGAATTATTCATCATGTGGAAGGAATTGACCTCATGCCTTGTAACATTGATTTATCCGGTGTGGATGTTTCTCTGGTTAATGCAATGAGCAGGGAGTTTGTGCTAAAGACCTATGTGGATTGCATGAGAGAATATTACGATTACATTCTCATTGACTGTATGCCAAGTCTGGGAATGATAACGGTAAATGCTCTTACAGCATCCGATAGTGTGTTGATTCCGGTGCAGGCTGCTTATTTACCGGTAAAGGGTTTGGAGCAGTTAATTACGACAATCTTCCGGGTTAGAAAGCATCTAAATCCTGGGATTCAGTTTGAGGGGATTCTTATTTCCATGCTGAATGCAAGAACTAATTATGCAAAGGATATTATTGAACTGATTACTGAATACTATGGTGAATCCATTCCAATCTTTGATAGCCGGATTCCTTTTTCTGTAAAGGCCGCAGAAACATCAGCAGCCGGGGTAAGCATATTTTCGCTGGACAAGAAACATCCGGTGGCCGGTGCTTATGAAGAACTGACAAAGGAGGTGCTTGCTCATGAGTAGAACAAAGGCATTAGAAAAAGTGAAATTAACAAGGTTTGATGATTTGTTTGGTGGTAAGGAGGAGCCTGTGGTAGAAGCCGGAGAAGTTAAGCAAATACCAATCTCGGAACTTCATGAGTTTCACAACCATCCGTTTCAGATTCGCTCAGATGAAGAACTGGAGGAAATGATAGAAAGCGTACGTCAGCATGGTGTGTTGGTGCCGGGAATTGTACGATCACGAAAAGAAGGCGGTTATGAGATTATTGCAGGACATACAAGAAGACATGTTTGTGAACTGCTTGGTATTGATACCATGCCGGTTTTTGTAAAGGATTTGGATGATAATGAAGCCAGTCTGATTATGGTAGATTCCAACATCCAGCGAGAGAACATCTTACCCAGTGAAAAGGCGAGAGCCTACAAAATCAAGTACGATGCCATGAAGAACCAGGGCAAAGAAGGAAACAGTCTTCAAAAAATGTCGGAGGAAAGCGGCGAGAATTATAAGTCGATACAGAGATATATCTGGCTTGCCAGACTAAATGATAATCTTTTAGGAATGGTAGATAACAAGAAACTGGGTTTTATCCAGGGGGTAAGTTTATCGGTTCTTTCCAATAAAGAGCAGGAAATGGTTTATGATGCGATTTGCTGGTATGAAAAAAAGTTGTCGACGGTACAGGCTAATACCATAAAGCAGTTGAGTGCAGATGGAAAATTGGATGAAGAGACATTGGAACGCTATTTGTTTTCTGTTGAAAGGCACAGTAAGAAGAAAGATATTACTCTGAAAAATGAACGATTGGCAGAGTATTTTGAGGAAGAAACCACAGAAGATGAAATGATGGATGTCATTTTTGAATTACTGGAGAAATGGAAACAAAAGAGAGGAAGTGAAGAAAATGAATAAGATTATTTTGCTGGGGAATATGACGAGAGAACCAAAGACAACAAGGAAAAAAAATGAGGATGGCAGCGAGATGGTTATTACAAAGTTTGACCTTGCGGTAAATCGCAGAAATAAGCAAGAGGGAAATGCCGATGCAGATTTCTTCCACTGTACATCCTTTGGCAGACAGGCAGAGTTTGTAGAGAAGTATTTTCATAGCGGTTCCAGGGTGCTTGTGGTTGGTCGTGTACAGAATAATAATTACACGACCAAAGAGGGAAACAAAGTATATGGTTTCAGCATTATTACTGAAGAAGTCGAGTTCGCACAGAAGAAAAGTGCAGGAAACACAGTAGCCGATGCAGATGATTTTTCGTCTGCTGGAGATGAACAGGTACCATTCAAGAGCAGGTAGGTGATAACATGGCAGAAGGTTTCTTCCGAAGTAAAAAAGGTTTTACAGTCGTTCAAAATGAAATAACAAGAGATGTAAAAATTTCTTTGAAGGCGAAGGGATTATATCTTGTGATACAAGCATATATCTCTATGCCGGATAAGAAATGGACAAAAGAGGATTTCAGAAATCTGACCAAAGAAGGAAAAAAGGCATTTGACAGTGCATGGAAAGAATTGAAGGATTTTGGATATTTAAAGGTTCATTTCATGCCGGATAATGGCAAGTGGAAGACCGAGTATGAATTGCTGGATGAACCGGATTTGGGTCCTCATACGTTATACCATAATAGTGAAGGAGAGGTTTCCAGTGATAATCTGACACGTGCAGAAAAGAAACGTCAAACGCAAACGGTTACGGATGAACATTCATCTTTTCAAGCAGATAATGCGGATGAAGATACAGAAATTGGCGATTCTGACCGTTACCCCCTTTTTGGTACTAACGGTAATTCTGACCGTTACCCCCCTTTCGGTAGCAACGGTAACGGTAGTAACGCTTACGGTAGCAACGCAAACGGGGGTAACAATAATAAAGACTATAATATAAAACCTGATTTAAAACCTAATATAATAAATCCTAATCCTAATCAATATCAAGAAGAGGATGCGAGGGGAGAAGAGTATCCCATGGAGTTTATTGAACATCATTACGATCTGGATGAAGAGTTTGTGTCTTTGTATCAGGAAAGGCAGATAAACACGATGAAGGATGTCCTTTATGATGCTTTGAATACCCAAAAGCCTGTCATTCGTGTGATGGGTGAAGACAAACCGGCAGCTGTTGTGAAGTCCAGACTTTTGAAATTGGACAGGCTTGATATTGATTATGCCATAGAACAGTATAATAAGCAGGTGACAAAAGTAAGAAATCATAAGGCATATATGCTTACGGTTCTATATCAGGCAAAAGCACAATGTGATTTGGATATTAGTAATCAGGTCATGTACGATTTTTATGGAGCCGGTCAACTGGAAGATGTAGGAGGTGATGACAATGGGGAAGAAGAGCGAATGTATTCGGGTCCCGATACTGCTTCGTATGGATAATCCAAGACACCAGTTGGTTTACAACATTTTGGAGAATGTAGACAACAAAAGTGCTTACATACGTGAGGCGGTGATTTATTATTATCGACATAATGGAATTTCGATGAAGTCAGATGACATTCTGGATGATATTCGAAATGTGATACAGGAATGCAAGGAGGAACTTTTAATCGAACTGGAAAAACGTTTGGAAAGTCATTGATTAAAAAATGTTTTAGAAAACTACAAAATACGATATAATCGAATTGCTAGGAATGACTAGCGTACAGCGAAAGGCGTGTGATTTTTATGAAAAGAATAATTGTGAAAATAAGTATTGTGTTACTTTTAATGCTGACAATGGCTGGTAGCAAGGAGACAGAGGTTTCTGCCAAGATTAAGACAAAGAAGATTACCATTGATCTTCGTGGTGGAAATACGGCAATTAGAGAACCGGAAATTGTCAGAAAAGCCAAAGTGGTAAAAGTGAAAAGCAGTAAGAAATCTGTAGTGAAAGTAAAATTCAAAAAGAGAAAGAAAGAGATTTGCTTCAAGGCAAAGAAGAAAGGAAGTGCATTGATTACTGTTTCTTGCAAAATGAAAAATGGCAAGACGAAAAAAATGAGGTACAAGGTCAAAGTAATAAAAACGAAAGCACCCACTGATTTGGAACGAAGCAAAAAGGCATTCGCAATTCAGAACCAGTATCGGAAAGCCAAAGGTGTTAAGGAACTTCAATGGTCCGATGAGATTTATGAGTTCTGCCGATACCGCTTGAAAACCAGTGGATATGATAATCATGCCAATCTGGGAAGAGATATGAACTCTTACTTTGGGGCATTTGCAGGATGCAGAGATTTGTTTTTCTCAGAGAATCTGACAACGGGGTGTTCAGCAGGAGATGCAATGGAATCATGGAAAAAGAGTCAGGGGCATTATAGAAACCTACTGGCAGAACGACATGTGTGTGGGGCGATTGCCTGTTATAAAGATATGTGGATTGCAATCTTTTATGATAAAGATAAAACTGATTTCATAAACTGGAAATCCTATCAGATAAAAAGGATGACCATAAAACGATATGATAACGGCTCGGGGGCTTATATTGAGGGTTCCGGATTTGCCTATTATGAAGAATCAAAGAAGGATACAACTTTGAAAATGGATAAGATTTCATTGTCAAGTGGAAAGGTTGTTTATCTGGAAATTGGAAAAAGTTATGTGTTTTATGAGCGCATTGTACCGGATGGATATGAGAAAGCAAAGACTGTTCATATAACGGTTGAAGAAAATGGGAGCAATGAGATTGTCTTGAGCAATTAAATAGTATATAGATATAGGGAAAAGTCCTTTAGTGAGTAAAAAACTAAAGGGCTTTTTTATGTATACGAAATCGGGTAGGAGTCATCCTACTCGATTTACAAGCGTTTGGACAAAATGTCCAAACGTGGTGATGTTGTCAGAGAAAGGAGAACTGTATGAATGAACTCGAACGTGCTCCACCGAAGCGAAGAGGGGCGAAGTAATCTAACAAAAACAGAAAAGAGGTAAAGAAGAGTGAAAAAGAAAGTAAGAAGAATTATATCGGCAGTTTTAGCAGTGGTCATGTTATGCGGAATCATTCCGGCTAATGCTACGGTATCAAAAGCAGCAACAACAGCCAATGTCAGCTTGTCCTCGTTGGGACGAAAAGGAACCGTATCTTTTGGCTCCAAATCAAAATCAGGGACATGGTGGAAGATGCGTTTGGGTTCAAAAGAGGCGTTCTGCTTAAGCCTTGGACACACCTGCCATTCGGGAAATACTTATGCAGCAGAAAACAGTTATAAATGGGATCAGGATACGGGCGGTGAAAAGCATGGGTATTATGCGAAAATTATCCGTTGGTATGTGCTAAACGGGAAACGTACGCAAAAAAGTTTTGTGATGAGTCAGGCGTTGATATGGTCGGTTTCCGAGGGGCGTAATTCCGAAGCACAGTTAAAGGATGTGATTAAACAGGTAAGGGAGAAAACTGGCACATATAGTTCTAAGACGGTCAACGAATTATACAATTCCATCTTTGAACCAAGTGGAAACTGGGAAGCCTCGGCAACCATCTGGCAAAAGACCGGAAACAGTAAAGGGTATCAGAAGTTGATTACGGTTGATGCGGAAAAGCTACCACAAATATATACACCTACTACATTGACCGATACAACTTATTATCGTCAGAGAATTACGGTTAAGAAAAAAGACGAGGATGGAAATGGACTGGGAGGCATTCAGTTTACCTTAGATGCAGATAATCTGGATGATTTGTATTCTTTTTCCGTGTCAGATAGAGATGGTGTGGAAAGCAATAGTGCCGATGATGATAATGAAACATCCTTTAGTCTTACCGGATATACAAGAGATTCCGGAAGATTGGCATATCGCATGACATATCGTTTGCAGACGATGGATTACTATTATTATACGGATAGTGATTTGGCAGATATGGATAGTGATGCGAAAAAAGCTGCTAAGAAGTTTTTGACGGATGATTTGGAACTGGATGAAGGGATTGATTTTCCATCTGATTTGACTAAGGCATCTGCACAGAAAATGGCAGCACAAGAAATCAAGGATTTGATGGATAACATTTCTAACACCTATACTTTGACAGAAAACAACACCGGAGAGAATAAGCATCTGATTGTGGACCCGACATATGCGAAAGGCGTAAAAATTACGTTGGACAAAGATGACAGTTGGCAAAAAGATTCCAGTGGTGCATGGCCGGAGAGCGACGATGAGATTCCATCCGATTATGAGAAGGCTTACATTACCGGGGTGACGAATCACTACAAAAAGGCTTCCATCAATGTGATTAAGGCAGATAAGTACAGTGCGGACAAAAAGGCACATGGAGATGCTTCTTTAGAAGGAGCACAGTTCCAGTTATATGCAGATAGTGCTTGTACAACAAAGGCTACTGTATACAACGCAAATGGAGCAAAAATGACTGCCGGAGTCTATACGATTCAAAATGGAAAAGTGACTACGGATTACCTTCGCAGTGGTGTGACCTACTATCTGAAGGAGATTAAGGCACCTGTTGGGTACAATTTGTCTACGGAAGTGATACCGATTATGGCAGATGCTTCCGGTAAGACAGTGGAATATACCAGCGAGATTTCTAATGCGGAATATGGAAATAATCCAATACTTGGAAAGGTAGCTATTCAGAAATACTATTCGGATGGGGAAACCGGATTGTTAGACCCGGAGGCGAATACCACATTTCAGGTTTATTTAAAGAGTAAAGGCAGCTACGAGACTTGTACGGATTACGAACGTGCCATTATCAAGACAGATAGTAATGGCTACGCAGTTACCGGCAATCTCTATTATGGTACTTATGTTGTTCATCAGGTAGATTCGGGAGATGTCGATGCTATCCATGTGGATGATTTCGATGTGGAAGTAACCGAGAATGGGAAGGTATATACCTATCCATTGAACAATAAGTTGTTTAAGGCATATCTCAAAATACTGAAAAAGGATAAACAGACGGAAAAGCAGGTGTTGAAGCCGGGAACTGCTTACAAGATTTATCGGGTAACGGACGATGGAGAGGAATTGGTGAGCCAGAGTTACAGCAATGGAAACCAGATGAAGACTGTTGATACCTTTATGACTGATGAATCCGGAGAAATCATGACGGTCAAGCCGCTTCGTTCTGCAAAATACCGAATCTATGAAGTGGATTCGGCAAATGGACTTCATATAGTGAAAAAGTTCATTGAAGTGGAAATTAACAGTAAAGCAGATAATTATGAGTCCTATGTGGACGAGGATGGATATACTCATGCCATTATTACAGTGACGTATACCAACGAGGAAACTTATGGCAAACTGGCAATCTCAAAAACCGGACAGATGCTGATGGGATGGGATTCCGAGAAAAGGGAATTTATCTATGCGGATCGTTCTCTGAAAGGAGCAGAATTTGAAATCTATGCCGACGGAGATATTGTGACGCAGGATAACCAGGGGGATACATGGTTTAAGGGTGGAGAAAAGGTGGCAACAATAACCACAGGTGAAAAGGCGGAGTTTACATCTGATTGTAAAGGTATTTGCAATTACTCTGTGGATGAAAATGATGTGGTTCATATTACATTACCGTTAGGAAAATACAAGGAAAAAGAAGTAAAAACACTTTATGGATATGTATTTTCGAAAGATAACGAATGGAATCTTGAGTTTACGTGGGAAAATGGACAAGACGAATTTGTACTGAACTCCACAGAGGATACCGATAAATCGGGAAGTTTGAATCTTCGCAATGAACTGGCAAGACCACAGATTTCTCTCTTAAAAGAAGATGCGGATACGAAGGAAACAGTAAGCGGAGCTGCTTTCTCCTTGTGTACAGCGCAGGATATTTACAATGTGGATGGAGAAAAGATTGTAGAAGCAGGAACGGAACTCACTACTTTGACAACCGGTGAGGATGGAACTGCCATCTGTGATATGATGTTACCGTTTCAGGATGAAAATTATGTGGTATCGGGAAGCGCAGTAAGTGGTCCTGCCGTTTCTGTAGAAGGTGCAGCGGTGGAGACAGGCAATTCAGAAAATTCAATTTCTCAGGCATTAAATTCTGGGATGTACTATCTGAAGGAGATTTCCGTTTCAGACAGTTATTATTTGGATGAAGAGCCGATTCCGGTTCAGTTGTCTTATAAGGATGCAGTTACCCCAGTTATTTATGTGAACTGCCGGAAGGAGAATAAGCAGACTACAAATGAGATTGACAAGTTGTCAGTGGCAGATTCCAGTGAGATTGCAGGATGTAATCTGGTGATCACAGATGCAGAAGGAAATGAAATCATTTCTTGGACTTCAGGAGATAAGGATTCGGTCAAAGTATCGGTCACAGAGAAGGATGGATACTGTAATCTGAAATATTCTTTTGATGAGAAGGGAAATCTTCATGTCGGAGGATTGCTTCATGATAAGGACTATACATTGACAGAAACCCGCCCGGCAGATGGATATGTAACAGCGGATGCTATTGTATATCAAATAAGGCAGAAAAAGGCGGAGGATGGCAGCGTAAGTTCTGTGGTAAGTATTAAGCAGGAAGATGGAACTTATGTGGACCAGGCAGATGATAAAACAGTTATGGTGGATGAACAGACTCATATCCAACTTTTGAAACTAGACAAGAAAAGTGGTCAGGCTCTTGGCGGTGCCAAGTTCGTGGTAACGGATTCCGATGGAAAAGAAGTTATGAAGTTTGTGACAAAGGACGAGGCATACGACATTACCAGTAAACTGGTTGTAGGTGAATCTTACACCTTTACTGAAGTTTCTGCTCCATCCGGTTATCAACTGGCAGAACCGGTCAAGATAACGATTAAAGATACCAGTAAGGTGCAGACGGTCACTGTAAAAGATGCACCGATTCCTGACGTGCCGGATACACCACAGACAGGAGGAACACTTCCGGTACTTCCTCTTGCAGCAGGTTTTCTCGGAGTGGCAGCTGCGGCGCTTATGGTGTGGCGGAAAAGAGGATTGGTAAAGAAGAAATAAGAAACGTGTTGCAGAGTAAATGAAGATTTGGTATAATTTTAGTGTGGGGAGCAATGAGAGTTGTTCCCTACAAATCGTTGTTTGGCGATTTGGTAAATCCCAATAAATTAATTTTATAGGGAACAGAAAATTTGAATTTGTCGGATTGGTCAATTCATATTTAGTGAATGATAACAATTTATAATTTAGTATTGGATAAAGAATAAAAAAGGAAGTAAGTTATGACGAATAAAGAAATAATGGATATAGCAATGCAGCAATCTGCATATGACACAAATGCAAAGGTTTCTGACTTCCTTCAGGATACAAATGTATTTGTTAAATCTGGAGTTGGACCTTTGGCAAGAAAATATTATAAAGAACCTATCGCTTGTAATTTTGTGTCTTATGGAAGCAATGTAGTTGCATCTGTGAAAGATGAATTTAAAGAAATAGTTGAAACATATCTGAGTAAGTTTGAATTTTATCATTGTTTTGAGACGCCTAACATGCACTGGCTTGATGAACGGATGAAAGAAAAAGGATATAGAGTATGTTTTATGGCAGAGTATTTTTTGCCGGATATGGAACGATTGAAAAGATTAGAGTGCAATTATGTCCTTAAAGTGTTAGAACAAAAAGATTTTGCAGATTTGTATCTTCCAATGTGGGGGAATGCATTGTGTGCAGATAGAAAAGAGTTAGATGTTCTGGGAGTTGGAGCATATGATGGTGAGAAGCTTGTAGGTCTCGCAGCGTGTTCAGCGGATTGTGATAATATGTGGCAGATAGGTGTCGATGTTTTGCCTGAATATCGAAGAATGGGAATTGCTTCATCACTAACAAGTAATCTTGCAATTGAAATAATTGAAAGAGGCAAAGTACCATTTTACTGCTGTGCGTGGTCAAATCTTAAATCGGTAAAAAATGCATTGCGCAGTGGTTTTGTGCCTGGATGGGTGGAAATGACGGTAAAAGCAGCAAGCTTAGTTGATGAAATGAATAAGTAATAAATTCCGATTTTCAGAACAATAATAAATCTTTATTGCTATTTAGTGAGGTGTAAATATGTCAACTGGAATTATGATAATTGGTCCATCTGGAAGTGGAAAGACAACACTTGGAAAAATAGTTGCACAGAAACTGGGATATCTATATTTTGATGTGGATGATTATATTTGGAAACAGAATACAGATAGTCCATATACACAAATGTATACGAGGGAAGAAAAGATTAGCAGACTGAACACTGATATTGCTCCATATGAACATTTTGTTATGGCTGGTTCGATGAGTTCCTTTCATTATGCATTTGATGATATGTTTAAAATGATGGTATTTCTTTATGTTGAACCAGATATTCGAATACAACGAGTTCATAAAAGAGCAATAGAGCGATTTGGAAGAAGAGTACTTGAAGGTGGAGATATGTATGAATCCCATATGAAATTTTTGAAAGATAATCGAAGTTATGAAGAAGATGGATCACCAAATATGAGAGAACAGAAAGAATGGATGACAAATATGTCGTGTGTAAAAATTGAATTGGACGGTGCTACGGACCTTGAAAGTAACGCAGATATTATTGTAAACAATTGGAGTGGGATAGTGGAATAAATTTTAGTTTATTCTCTCAATGGGGATAGCTTTGAAAATTGAAATTTTATCTATGTAAAGAACCCGCAAATTCTAGTTTGTCGAACACATGAAAATTTGAATTTGTCGATTTGTAAACTTCCAATTTTTCCAATCAACTGCTCACGCGGTGAAGAAATGAATGTATTTGAGAACAAATGAAATGAGGTATAGGTAATATGGTTGAATTAAGGAAGCTATCGCCAGATGATGGAAACGATATATATGAGCTTTTGCAACTAATTCCTAAAGATGAAAATGGCTTGATTAATAAAGCGAATGGTTTGTCTTTTGAGGAATATAAGCAATGGCTTATTAACAAACAGATAGAATCTGAACAAAAAGGCCTTGTGGATGGATGGAAGGTTCCTTCAACTACATACTGGCTTTATGTTGATAATGTGCCTGTTGGTTTTGGTAGTATTCGAGAATTTCTGACAGATGCATTACGAGTAGCCGGTGGAAATATAGGTTATGGAATAGCAAAACCATATCGGGGAAAAGGATATGGAAAAGAATTATTGAAGCTTTTACTTGAAAAAGCGAATGAATCCGGTATTGATAAAGTACTTATTACAATACATAAAGAAAATGTTGCATCAAGAGCAGTTGCAGAAGTAAACGGCGCTATATTAGAAAAAGAGACAGAAGAAAGGGCATATTATTGGATAGAAAGCGAAAGATAAAAGAAGACATAATAGCAAGTGGGGAAGAAAAATGATTGTAAACTTAAAGGATACTTTTAACAATGTCGTAACAATGTATGATGCTGCAAGACCAACATATCCATTAGAGTTATTGAATGATATAAAGGACTTCGCAGAAAAGTCTTTTTTTACTAGAGGATTAGAGATCGGAGCGGGCACAGGTCAAGCAACAGATTTGTTTATCAAGGTCATAAATGACCTTGATATCGTTGAAGTTGGGGATAAGCAAGTAGATTATTTAATGGAAAAATATAAAAGTGAGAATGTAAATACATATAAGGCGTATTTTGAAGATTTCAAGTCAAACAAGAAATATGATTTGATTTTTTCTGCAACAGCATTTCACTGGGTAGATGCTACTGTCGGATATCCTAAAGTATGGGACATGCTAAATGATAGTGGAGTTCTAGCGGTATTTTGGCATATGTCATCAGTTACATTACATGATACTGGCATTTTTGTTGGGTTAAATGAGATTAAAAAGAAATACTTACCAGAAGAATCTTTAGGATTCGATAAAGAAGGTATTGAGGGAGTTAGACAAAAAAGGATATCTCAAATCCAGTCTGGAAATTACTTTGGTATTCCTGTAATCAAAGAATATAGATGGATTGATACTTATGATGCTGACAGATATTCTTTGCTTTTAGAATCATATTCAAGCACACAAACCCTTGATGAAGAGCATAAAAAATTATATTTATCGGAAGTAAGAGATTACATAAACAGTAATGGTGGAGTGGTTGAAATGCCACAGCATGTAATGCTGTATCTGGTGAAAAAAGAATAATGGACAAATTCCAGTCTTGTGGAGAGATTGAAAGCAACAGAAGATTTTCAGTTTGTGAGGGAGAAGGTAAGCAGTACAAGTTGAGAAAATAGAACAATCGATGTTCTATGAATAGAACACCTTCCAACTATTTTCATTGGCATTATAAAAAAGCTGAATCCGTTTCAGCGTGTTGAAGGCGCAAATCTTACATTCAAATTTCCAAAGATGGTTGGCTGGGGCAACAGAAGCTCCGTTGGGCATAGTATATGCTGTGCGATTCGATACATCTTTGTAGGATTTGATGTTATAAACCTGATATTCGCCGTCTTCATCAGTGATGCGAATTTTCAATGGAATAATGGTTCCATCGGTTTTATGTTGGCAAATGACATCTGCTAAGGTGTATTTTTCTTGTATAGCTCCCATCGTTGGAACCTCCTGTCTTCATTGTATATAATATTATAGAACAAATGTTCTTGGTTGAAAAGAGGAAATTTTGCCCATGAAAAGATTATTTGTATCACTGAATTAAGTTACAAGGAAAAGATTCATATGAAACAACTAAATAACAGTTCAACCCCAAAGGGAAGAAAAGTATCTAAAAGAAGAATACTTTTCTTCCTTTTTTTGATTTTAGCAGTCATTGCTTCGATTCTGTTCCTATATCTGAAAAGAACTGTGGATCAGGAGAGAAAGCAGGACAAGATAGAAAAAGAGATTACCACGGAGAGAGAAAAGGATGGTGTCGGGAACCTCCACAAAAAGTACAAAGATATGATTGGGTGGCTAGAAATCAAAGGCACCGGCTTTTCTTATCCGGTTATGCAGACAGGCATCGAAGGTCATCATAAGGATGACTGGCAGTATTATCTTCACCGGGATGTGCATGGAGAGTACAGCTTTTATGGAACGCCTTTTTTGGATGTTCGCTGTACGACTGACAGTGACAACCTGATTATTTATGGTCATAACATCAACGGAAGACGATACTTTGGCTATCTGCAAAATTTCCGGGAGGAAACATTTTTTAGAAAGCATCCCAAGTTTTCCTTTACTGCAGTTGGTGAAAAAGAAAAGGAATACTGCGTTGTGTCTGTGTTAGAGACAGATAAATATGCAGATTATTATTCTTTCACGGACTACGGAAATGAAGAGGATTACTGCAGGATGGTAGAAAAGATTCTAAGTCACAGCAAGTTTCAAAGTGAAGCGGCAAAGAAGATGAAAAATGAAATTGAGGAAAGCGGTGCGGAAGCATTCTTTCGGAACTACCAGTTTGTGACGCTTTCTACTTGCCGGACAATGGATGGAAAGGATAAGCGGCTTATGGTAATCGGTTGCAGGAAACGATAATGCCGGGAGTTACTTTTTCGGTGGAAAACAAGGAGGAAAATCCTCTCCTCGCATAGGAAGCTCGGATTTTTGCTCCGCAAAAACAAAGGAGGAAAATCCTCTCCTCACATAGGAGTTCGGATTTTTGCTTCGCAAAAACAAGGAGGATAAAAAATGCACAAGGAATTAGAAGTTATGAAACCCCGCAGCAAGGGGCTGTGGAAACGGTGTTCTGCTCTCGTGGCAGGCATGTATTTTCGAATCTTGACGGTTTCACCGATGTTGGCAAAAGCAGCAGATAAAAAAAGCGACACAACGGATACCGGAGTGTCGGATGTAACTGATGGAATTGATGTTATCAAAGATTTGGTGCTTGGCTGTGTTGGTGGTGTCGGAGTTATCTTTCTGGCATGGGGCTTGTTGGACTTTGGTACAGCCTATGCGGCTCATGAAACAACGCAACAAAGCCAGGCGATAAAGAAAGTGATTGGTGGTTTGATTATGATTGCAGTTCCGGCAATTCTTAAGTTACTGGGTGTTTCGTAAGAAAAGGAAAGGAATCCTGCAAAGGGGGTGATGACAGTGGGATTATGGGATTCCGTTACAGGATTTTTTGAAGATTTAGGAGATTTTTTCAGTGGAAAAGATTTCTTTGAGTGTGCAGGATATGCATGGAATGACATGATGCAGTTGGCATCCGATGTGCTGACGAAGAATCCGGCAAAAGGTACATACAAAGATGTCTGGGAAAGTATATCTACGATATACACAACCTTAAATGTAGTAGCAGTATCTTTGTTATGTGTCTTTTTTCTTTATGGCTTTTGTCGGGACAGTTGTGATTTACATACGGATTTGACATTCGATAAGACGATTAAGATGTTTATCCGGCTGATTATTACATCCAATGTTCTTAGCATGGCACTAAGCTATATGCCAAAGTTTTTCTCATGGGGGAAGAGCCTGACACAGGCAATTCTTGGAGACAACGGTTTGTATATGGTATATGACTTTGATGGTGTGAAGGTATATGAAAACATATCCAGTGCAGATTTCGGAACGATGACAGCTTTTTTAACCAGTATACTGTTCTTTCTATTTACAGTGGTCTGTGGCTTTATCGTAGTTCTGACCGTCTTAAATCGTATCTTAAAGATTTATATGATTGCACCGTTTGCCGGGGTGGCATTATCTACTTTGGCGGCAGGAGGACAGACGGCACAGGTGGGATATTCCTATATTCGGACTTTCTTTGGATATGTGTTTTCCGCATTATTAATCGCCGTAGTGATTGCGATCAGTGGAAGTTTTATTGATACGGTTTCCATAGATACGGAAAATGCACTGATACGATTACTGGAGTATTGTTTGAAAATGGGGGTCATCGCATCCTCTGTAAAAATGTCAGATAGTGTCATGCAAAAAGCATTTGGTTTGTAGAAGATAAAGAAACAAGGAGGTAGAAGCTGCAAGCCACACCTCGTAAGCAAAGATTACTCGGTCACGGCTGGCAGCTAGCGTGGAGATGACAAAGACAATCAATCCGGATGTTGCAGCCTTTAAGGATGATTTCTTCAAGGGATTATCCTTCAGAGAGTGCATCTTCGGAGGCAGTGCATTACTTGTAGGAGTAGGAGGAATCTTACTTCTGCATTTTTATTTTGGAATGGGAATCAATTCAGCCATTTCAATCTGTATGCCGGTCATTGGAATTATCGGATTGTGTGGTTTTTACCACAAAAATGGTATGACATTGGTTCAGCTTGTAAGAAGCTCCATAAGGCTCATGCTTCAAAAGCCTTATGTATATGAAACGAGAAATTGTTTGAAAGAATGGGAGGAAGAAGATGAAGAAAAAGGAACAAAAAGAAATACAGGCAAACGTAGATTATGAGATTGTGCAAAAGAGAAACAGTAACAAACGACTCATGGCATACGCAAAAGCCAGTGAAGAACTGAAAAAGAAATAGCGTTTGGACAAAATGTCCAAACGTAAAGATTGGGTACAGGAGGAAATCAACCTATGACGAAATATGAAAAAATCTCTGTTCTGGCAAAAGAAACTGCCAGAAGTATCGGAGAGAATAAAGAAAGTTGGATGAATTACCTTGATGTTGCGTCGAGGTTATACAAGTATCCATTTGAGGACCAAATTCTCATATATGCACAGCGTCCGGATGCCACCGCCTGTGCCCCATTGGAAATGTGGAATGAGAAAATGTTTTGCTGGGTGAATCGTGGTGCCAAGGGGATTGCTCTTATTGACCAGGAAAGTGATTATCCAAGGCTACGTTATGTGTTTGATGTATCCGATGTGCATAAGGCAAGACGGATTGGGAAATCTCCCTTTATCTGGAATATTAGAGAAGAACATGAAGAAGGTATTCTTGCCGCACTGGAAAGGATTTATGGAACTACCAATCAGGATTCATCGTTTGAAGACAGGATTTATCAGATTTCCAAAAGAATAGCAGACGATTATTATGAAGAGATTGTGGATGATTTGATTGATGTTTCGGCAGGCAGCTATCTGGAGGATTTGGATGGAGATACCGTGTCACTTCGGTTGCGGGAGACGTTAGAGCAAAGTGTATGTTATACCGTTCTCAAGCGATGTGGCTTTGATATGGCAGAGTATGAGGGCGAGTTTCCCTTTGATTATATCCATGAGTTCAATACACTGCGTACCCTGTCGGTGTTAGGAAGTGCCACATCGGAATTATGTGAACCCATGCTGATTCAGATTGGGCGAAGTATTGCACGGTATGACAGAGAACTTGCGAGGCATCCTTCTCATGCCAGAGCAAGCAGAAAAGAAGCAAGGGTCATTAGAGAAGATGATTTTGTGATTGGATTGGATTCCAACACAAGTGACTGGTTTGTCTATGATAACGTGACAGCAAAGAACATCTGCTACTGTGATTCCGAAGAGGAAGCAAAAGAACATATACTGTGGATGGTAACACACAATCAGTTTTATAAAAACGAAAGGATGGAAAAAGAGAATGAACCTGACATACGAGAAGAACGGAGATTACCGGATTCCGAATCTGATACCAGACGAGGAGAAGCAGACCATGTTGACCAAGTACGGAATCCTGCGGAGGAATTATCTGAAGAACTACAAACGGGGGATTTACAGCGGAATGCTTCTGAACGGAGAATTGATGGGGCATTGTCTGGAGATTCAGGAACAGGCAGAACAGAGGTTAGACAATCTGACGGAGAAACTCATGAAGTCACAGGGAGTGACGGAGCAGTTGAAAGCGACCAATCCCTTGGAGTGGACAAGAAAGATGAACATGATTTATCAGCAGGCGGAGGAAGCGATTCTTCAGGAACTGGTTTATCAGTAGAAGAACTAGAAAGTTATACTCCGCCGGAAAACAGTCCTTACCGGCAGATGGATTTATTCTCTTTGATGTCGGAGCAGTTAGGCAATATTGCTGTGGCACAGGTGGAAAAGCCGATACACTTATCTTTCCCCGGAACTATTTCCGAGGAAAAGGTTGCGAAGATTCTTTGCACAGGAGGAGGGTTGGAAAACAGCAGAAAGAGAATCTTTGCAAAGTATGAACAGAGGAAAACACCGGAAGAGATGACGGATTTTTTACGCCGTGAGTATGGTTCTACCGGAAAGGGATTTAACTTTGGCGAAGAACAGATTTCCGTGTGGTTTGATGAAAACGGAATGTCAGCAGCGCATGGCAATTCGGCACTGGAACATACGGAATTGAAACTTTCCTGGGAAGAAATTGAAAAAATCATCCGAAGTCAAGTGGAGTCCGGTACCTATATGGATTCGACGGAGGCATATATGGTTGATTATTATGAGAGAAAGCGTATCACCAATCAACTGTATTTTTTTTATCGGGATTCCATTGGTGAGTTTCCCAAAGGGTTAGAGATAAGCGGATATAATTATCCGGGTGAAGAAGAATACCTGATGGATTTGCTTACGAAACCGGATAAGATTCAAAACATTGTAGCATGTCTGGATGAAACGCTGCAAAAGATTGAATCCGGGGAGATATCCATACGATTCCGGTTAGCAAAGAATCCTTATGAACTTCGGGAGGATGTTGCTGATTTATTGAAGGAACGGATTTCCTATCCCCTTGCGGAAAAAGTGGATGTTCTTACCGAAGATTTTATTACATCGGATGAAATTGATTATGTGCTTAGCAGTGGCAGCGGATTTGCACAGGGTAGTTTTCGGATTTATGACTTTTATCAAAAGGATCATACCGTGAAAGAAGCAGCTGATTTTCTGAAAAAGGAATATGGAACCGGTGGTTCCAACTCTGCGTTGGCGGGTTCGGATAACAGTTATAAGGATTATGACGCAAAAGGTATCCGTTTGAGAAAAGGGCACATCTTCACACCGGATGCGGAAGTGCTTTTATCCTGGAATGTGGTTGCAAAGCGGATTGAAAAACTGATACAACAAGGACGGTATTTATCGGATAAAAAGAAGACAGAATATGCAGCCTACAAAGAAGAACAGGAAAAAAAGGCACTGGAACAGGCAAAAGAGGAATTAAGTGGCGTAGATACTCCGGATGAAGAAGAGAGTATTCAGCCGGAAGAAATTCATGCAGAAAACTATGTGATTACCTCAGATGAACTGGGAATAGGAACCCCAAAAGAAAAGTTCCGTTGGAATGTGGAAGCAATTCAGACATTGCAAAAAATAGAAGCAGAGGAACGAATGGCTACCGCAGAGGAACAGGAAACTTTGGCACGATATGTTGGATGGGGCGGACTTGCAGATGCCTTTGATGAAACGAAAAGTGCATGGGCAAATGAGTATCAGGAGTTAAAAAGTCTTTTGTCGGATGAAGAATATGTTTCAGCGAGAGAAAGTACCTTAAATGCTTATTATACAAGTCCTACGATTATTCGGGGAATTTATCACACGCTTGAAAAAATGGGATTTGCCAAAGGAAATATCTTGGAGCCGTCTATGGGCATCGGTAACTTCTTTGGTATGTTACCGGAGACGATGAGAGACAGCAAACTTTACGGTGCGGAACTGGATTCTTTGACTGGACGTATGGCAAAGCAGTTATATCCGAAAGCCAATATCACGGTAGATGGATTTGAGAAAACCGGTTATCCCAATGATTTTTTTGATGTGGTGATTGGGAACGTACCATTTGGACAGTATAAGGTGCCGGATAAAAAATATGATAAGCAAAACTTTGGAGGAACAGGGTTCCTTATCCATGATTACTTTTTTGCGAAAGCCATCGATCAGGTGCGGCCGGGCGGTATCATTGCGTTTATCACCAGCAAAGGTACGATGGATAAGGAAAATCCGAAAGTCCGTAAGTATATTGCACAACGGGCAGAATTGTTAGGAGCAGTAAGACTTCCCAATACGGCATTTAAGGAAAATGCCGGAACAGAAGTGACGTCGGATATTATTTTTCTGAAAAAAAGAGACCGTGTCATTGATATTGAGCCGGATTGGGTTCATTTGTCAGAAGATGATAATGGAGTTGTCATGAATCATTATTTTACTGAAAACCCGGACATGATTGTTGGTTCGATGGAAATGGTCAGTGGTCCTTATGGTATGGAAAGTACTTGTGTGGCAGATACCTCTTTGCCATTTGAGGAGCAGTTGGAGGCTGCCTTTAGTCAGATATCCGGTGAGTATGAAGAAATTGAGTTGGAATTATCGGAAGAAAGTACGATGGATGAAGTGATTCCTGCCATTCCGGAAGTAAAGAATTTCAGTTACACCTTGGTAGATGAGAAATTATATTATCGTGAGAACTCCGTTATGAAACCGGTGGAAGCCTCCGAGGGAATGATTCGTCGAATCCATGGGATGGTTGCCATACGGGACTGCACCCAGGAACTGATACGGCTCCAGTTGGAAGAATATCCGGAGGAAGATATTAAGGCAGAGCAGAAACAGTTAAATGATTTGTATGATGATTTTGTAAAAGAGAATGGCAGAATTGTTTCCAAAACGAATAAACGGGCATTTCATCAGGACAGCAGTTATTGTCTTTTGTGTTCGTTGGAGAAACTGGATGAGGAAGGCAACTTCCTCGGAAAAGCCGATATGTTTTCCAAGCGAACCATCAAGAAAACGGAAGTGGTTACCAGTGTTGATACAGCCAGTGAAGCGTTGGCGGTGTCCCTGTCGGAAAAGGCAGCGATTGATTTTGCTTATATGTCAGAACTCACAGATAAGAGCGAGGAGGAACTAATTAAGGAACTTACAGGAGTTATTTTCAAAAATCCGGTTAGTGAAATCTGGGAAACGGCAGATGCGTATCTGAGTGGAAATGTCAGAGATAAGCTGCAGGTGGCCGGGGGTTTTGCCGAAAATGATGCAACGTATGCTATCAATGTGGAGGCACTGAAACGAGTCCAGCCAAGAGATTTGGATGCCAGTGAAATTGAAGTCAGAATCGGTGCAACATGGATTGAACCAAGATATATCGAAGATTTTATGCGGGAAGTGTTTGAAACTCCGTTCCATCTTTTGGAAAGGGATGTTATTAAAATCCAGTATTCTGACGTAACCGGACAGTGGAATGTAAAAGGAAAAAATGCAGACTACGGAAATACTCTTGTCAATATGACGTATGGAACGAACCGTCGAAATGCCTATCAGATTTTAGAAGATTCCTTGAATCTGAAGGACAGCCGGGTATTTGATACGGTCATCGAGGATGGCAAGGAAAAGCGTGTTCTAAACAAAAAGGAAACAACGATTGTGGCGCAGAAACAGGATGCCATGAGAGAAGCCTTTCGGGACTGGGTATTTCGTGACCAGGAACGAAGAGAGGTTTTAGTAAATAAGTATAACGTGCTGTTCAATTCCACCAGACCGAGAGAGTATGATGGTTCTCATTTGGTGTTTCCGGGAATGACACCGGATATTGAACTAAAGGATTATCAAAAAAATGCCGTGGCACATGTCCTTTACGGGCACAATACGCTGCTTGCCCATTGCGTTGGTGCAGGAAAGACCTTTGAGATGGTAGCTGCCGCCATGGAAAGTAAGCGGTTAGGCTTATGTCAAAAGAGCCTGTTTGTTGTTCCCAATCATCTGACGGAACAATGGGCCAGTGATTTCTTGAGACTCTATCCGGGAGCCAATATTTTAGCGGCTACGAAAAAAGATTTTCAGCCGGCGAACCGGAAGAAGTTCTGTTCGAGAATCGCAACGGGGGATTATGATGCCGTTATTATCGGGCATACACAATTTGAAAAAATTCCTCTGTCGGCAGAGCGTCAGGTTGCCATCATTGAGCGCCAAATTGAAGAAATCACACTGGCAATTCAGGATGCAAAGGCAGACAAGGGAGAGCGTTATACCATCAAACAGATGGAAAAGACAAAAAAGACGCTGCAGACAAGATTGGAGAAGTTAAACGATACTTCCCGGAAAGACGATGTTGTCACTTTTGAGCAGTTAGGTGTGGACAGGCTTTTTGTAGATGAAAGTCATTATTACAAAAACCTGTTTTTACATACTAAAATGCGGAACGTAGCAGGCATTGCCCAATCGGAAGCACAGAAGTCTTCGGATATGTTTGCCAAGTGCCAGTATTTAGACGAACTTACGGGAGGAAAGGGAATTACCTTTGCTACGGGAACACCGATTTCCAACAGTATGACGGAGTTATATACCAATATGAGATATTTGCAGTATGATACGCTGCAGCAAATGGGACTGGGACATTTTGATGCCTGGGCATCTTCCTTTGGAGAGACGCAGACAGCCATTGAACTTGCACCGGAGGGAACCGGATACCGGGCAAAGACGAGATTTGCAAAGTTTTATAACTTACCGGAGTTGATTTCTCTCTTTAAGGAATGTGCGGATATCCAAACACCGGATATGCTGGATTTGCCGGTACCGGAAGCAGAGTATGAAAATGTGGTACTGGAACCAAGTGATTATCAAAAGGATATGGTGGCTTCTCTTGCAGAGAGGGCAGAGGCAGTTCGTGACCGCAGGGTACAGCCGCATGAAGATAATATGCTGAAAATCACAAATGATGGAAGGAAGTTAGCACTGGATCAGCGGTTAATCAATCCGATGCTGCCGGATTCCCCAAGTTCCAAAGTAAACAGTTGTGTGGAAAAAGCCTATGAAATCTGGGAAAAGACATCAGAGAATCGGTCAGCACAACTTATCTTTTGTGATTTGTCTACGCCAAAGGAGATAGGGAAAACCACAGCCACGTTTGAAGGCGAAACAGTGGAAGCAGAGGTGTTTGATGATGTCTACCATGATATCAAAAGGAAACTGATACGGAAAGGTGTTCCGGAAGAACAGATAGCCTTTATCCATGAAGCGAATACAGAATTAAGAAAGACGGAGCTGTTTGGCAAAGTAAGAAGCGGACAGGTTCGTTTTTTGTTGGGGTCTACACAGAAAATGGGAGCCGGTACCAACGTGCAGGACCGGTTGATTGCGCTGCACCATTTGGATGTACCATGGCGCCCATCGGATATTGAGCAGCAGGAGGGACGTATTCTCAGACAGGGGAATCAGAATGATACCGTATCTATTTTCCGCTATGTCACAGAAGGAACTTTTGACAGTTATTCGTGGCAGGTGATTGAGAATAAGCAGAAGTTTATCAGTCAGATCATGACCAGCAAATCACCGGTGCGAAGCTGTGAGGATGTGGATGAAGCAGCACTTACTTATGCGGAAGTGAAAGCGTTGGCTACCGGAAATCCTTATATCAAGGAAAAGATGGATTTAGATATCCAGGTTTCCAAGTTGAAACTGATGAAGGCAAACCATACCAGTCAGATTTACCGGCTGGAGGATAACATAGCGAAGCATTATCCAAAGCAGATCGAAACGCTGAAGGAGCGTATTCGTGGATTTGAGGCAGATATCGAAACGGCTCATAAACATATGCCGGAGGATAAGGAAAGTTTCGTGATGAAGGTGGGAAGCCGGACTTACTATGACAAAAAGGAAGCTGGGACAGCCCTTATTGCACTGTGTAAACAGATGAACGCTATGGGGCAGACAGTACCCGTTGGAGAGTACGCCGGATTTGCGATGAAAGTTACCTTCGATTCCTTCAATCGTAAATTTGTTATGAGCCTCAAAGGAGAAATCAGTCACAATCTGGAAATCGGTTCGGACGCACTCGGCAATATTACCCGAATCAACAACGTGCTTGAAAACATGGATAAGGAACTGGCGGAAGCACGAACAAAGTTAGAGAACGTGAGTCATCAGTTGGAAACAGCGAAGATAGAAGTGCAAAAACCTTTTCCTGCCGAGCAGGAATTAAAGGAAAAGATGGAGCGGTTAGCAGCCTTGGATGCTTTGTTAAATATGGATGAGAAAGGAGAGGATGTTGTTTTGGATGAAGAACCAAAGGTGATGCCTTTGGGAGAGTGGATGGTTGAGCATTTGATGCCGGAATTCATGGAAGAGAATGAAATCACGGAAGAACGTGCAAGAGAACTTCTTGCGGATATGGTATCGGAAGAAGAGGACGAAATTGTCTGTTTTTCCACGGAGTTAAATGGTGCCAGTCTGGATGATGAGGAAATGCTAAAGCAGATGGCGGAATATATGGATGGCGATTATTATGCCATTCCCATATCGGAAAGTGATTATCTGATTGCACCAAAGACGGAACAGGATACCGTTGTTTATCTGCAGGCGGTACTTGGCCGTTTGGGTTCTTCCATACTGACATCTGAGGCAGTTACCACACATGCCGCTTATGAATATGATTCTTCTCTTCAGACCATGAAGCCGTTTAATCATGTGGGGATTTTGCAAGGGCTTATGGCAGTCGGGGAAGAAAAAATGACGTACCATACGGAAACCTTTCGTGAGGAAGCAAAAAAGGAAAAGAAACACTAAAAAAGGACAATAAGTCCGGAAAGAATGAGGTAAAAAAGATGAATTACAATGAATTTAAGGATTATGTCAAAGAACATGTATTAGATTATTTGCCGGAACAGTATAAAAATGCCAATATGGATATTCGCCAAGCGGTTAAGAACAATGATGTAGTACTGGACGGATTAACGATTTTTAATCCCAATGGGAATATGTCACCTACCATATATCTGAATGCGGCTTATGAGGAATATCAGCAAGGCATGGATATCGAAGAGGTTGTTGGAAAAATCGCAGATTCCTATATTGAACATATCGAACCAAGGGAGGAGTATCGATTCAACTTTGATTTGCAGGAAGTAAAAAATTATGAGGTGGTCAAAGACTTCATTTATCCCAAAGTATCCAATCTTCAAAGTAATGTAAATCGGTTATCGAATATTCCCTACACGCAAAAAGAAGATTTGGCAATTACCTATCATATCTGGGCGAATGGAAATGAGGAATCCATGGGTTCGATTACAATCAATAATGATTTAATGGAAATGTACGGTATTGACATGGATACCCTCCATGAGCAGGCAATGAATAACATGGATAAAATATCCCCACTTAAGTTTGAGTCAATACAGGAAACAATGGTAAAGATGATGGCATCTGACTTTGCACAGGAAGAAGGAATTCCGTTAGAAGAAGCAAAAGATTTAATCCGAGCGTCAATTCCGAACGATGGTCCGGATTTGTATTGTTTGACGAATGAAGTAAATGTTAATGGAGCAGTTTATATCATGCGTGAGGATGTTCAGCAGATGGTGGCAGAAAAACTCGGTGGGGATTATTATATTCTTCCGTCATCGGTGCACGAGACATTGATTCTGCCTAAGAGCGAAAATATGTCTTTTCAGAGATTGCAGACTATGGTACAGGATGTCAATGCAATGTGTGTTTCAGAGGAAGAAGTATTGTCTGATGGTGTCTATCAATACGATTCCAAAAGCCATACCTTCAGTCGGTGCGACAAGCAACCGGAGCTTACCTACAAGCAGGCACAAGGAATGACAAATAATATGGAAGTTAAGGAACTATTTGCCACGGCAGAGAACAAACAGGAATATGATTCGACTACTCCGAACCATACACATGAACCAATCAAGCACAAGGGACATTAGGAAGCGGGGGAAGATATGGAAGTACAAAAAACAACGGTCACAGAATTAGAAGCACGTTCTGTGACGGAACTGCAGGAGATAGTAAATGCTGCCAAAGAAGACACGATGATATGCGTGAGTTTGGAGGTGCCGGATGATGAGTGATGAATTAAAACAGGTGGATGTGCGTTTGAAATTGGTGGAGGGGAATGGTGTATACAGTGATAAACCCATTACAAATCCAGAAGAAGCCATTTCCGTAATGGCCGATGTGATGGCGGGACTAGACAGAGAAGAGGTCTGTGTCATCAATCTGGACAGTAAAGGACATCCCATCAATTTCAATGTGGTAAGCATTGGAACGCTCAATTCTTCCTTTGTATCCGGCCGGGAACTTTTTAAGTCTGCTATCCTGTCAAACGCTGCCTCCATGATTCTTTTGCATAATCACCCTTCTTCGGAACTCCAGATGAGTCAATCCGACAGAATGGTAACAGAAAAGATGATGTATGCCAGTTTGTTTTTAGATATCGAGATTTTAGACCACATCATTGTAGCAGGAAGAACCGGGGACACACTGAGCATAAGAGAAACTTACCCAGAGATATTTGATAAGAGCACTTATGCCAATGCGATTGTCCGAGTGGCGGATGGTGTGGAAGAAAGAGAAAACTCTTATGATACCGAACGTTTGGCTACCTATGAATTGTTCCAGATTAAGGAAGGAGGAAACGGGCAAGCATATCAGTTCATGGGAATGGACTTTGTGAAGAATAATAAGCTGGTGGTAGACAAAAACGATTATGAATCGGTGTATCGTGGGGAATTGAAAGAAGGAGAAACACTGGATACTCTGTATGAAAAATTCAACCTTTATCATCCGGATGATTTTACCGGGCATTCCATGTCGGTCAGTGATGTGATTGTGATTGAAAAAGAACATGAAAAAACGGCTTACTATGTGGATTCCTTTGGATTTACGAAAGTGGCAGATTTCTTGGAAGAGAAAAAATATCACTCGGCAGAGACAGAACAGGCGGTAAGTCGCTTCCGGGAAAAGACAAAGCAGTATTTTCGACCGTTCGAGGGGATGACCGCAGATCGTATAGAAGAAGAGGTTCGGGGATATATCCAAATGAAAATCAGGGAATATCACTTGCCGATTCAGATTCGGGAAGTGATGGTATATGGAAGCCGAAGCCGGGGAACAGAAAATGCAGACTCGGATTTGGATATTTTATTTGAATATGCCGGAGCAAGGCGGGAGGATGATATTTTCAATCTTCTGCATGAAGATGATTTTTGCATTGGAGAGGTAAAGGTCGATATCAATCCGGTTACAGAAGAACAATCCGGCGACTTATCCGAACGGTTGATAAGAGCAGAGGAATACATGGAGCAGGAGTTGGCTTTTCGTATTGAGGATAGATTTATTACGATTCAGTCTGTGGATGAGGGGTATGATTATACCATTTATGATGTGGATGGGAAGGAATTGGATGGCGGTGTTTACGACAATCCGGACATTTCCATTTATGAAGCCGTAAATGATATCGTAGAGGATTTGAAACAGAAACCGGATACCAATGGAACAAAGGGAGCAATCACGGCAGAATCCAAACTGAATCCTCTGAACTGCGAGGAATTTCTGGATGAACTGGAACGAAAAAGCAAGGTAGAGCCACTGCTTACCTTTACTGTAGCAGAATGTGGAGAATTCCATCAGTTGGGAGAATATTATGATGACATCACTACAGTAGAGGAGGCAATCGAAAAATGGGAGCAGTTAAAGGATAGTCCCCTAAACGGTGTGGCTTCCATTGGAATCTTGGCACACAAGCCGGGAGAAAACTCTTTGGAAGATGAGCAGGTTGATTTGGTGACAAGAAAGGTTCTTGACCTTGACATGCTTTGTTATTATCCCGCGATACGAAATGATAAGCGGGCGTTAGTGATGATTGCGGCGCTGGCAAGTCATTTGCCGGACATTAGCGTGATTGGGGAAATCCCGTATGAACTTTCTCTGCAGATGATGCTATATGAACTAGACCCGGAAAAAGAGATTTTTTCAGAGGATGAGAGGGTGTTAATTGAAGAATATGCCCTCCAGTTTCGTGACATGAATCGCAGCAGGGAACTGGCAGAACATATCTGTTATCAGGAAGAATATGGAAATCAGGATGTTGCCCCGGTAGTTATCAAAGCCAGGAGAGAAATCCAAGAAAAAAAGGAGGAGCATTTACAGCAAAGGAAGAGATAAAGTTCTTTTTTTTGGGGGTGGATGGGTGTATAATAGAAAAGAGATATTGACGATATCATTGAAAAAGTTGGAATTTATAGGAATGGAATGAGCCTAACTGTAAGAAGTGATAATATGCATATTTTGGAGGAAAGATATGAGCATAGGAGATTCGTTGTCTGAGTTATTAAATGAAAAGGCTTTACAATTAGTGGAGTTAGATGGTAAATCAATAACTCAGCTTTTAGGAGTATATTGTAATAATTCCATTGTTTCATTATCAATAATTCCGTATATAGCATTATATTGTCGTTCTGCACAGGATTTTTTAGGTGAAAAAATAATGAACGATGAAGTAGACGAAAAAATATCAGATATAAGAAATGGGTTGAAACTTTATTCGGGCAGGTATAGCAAAGGAGTACGAGAAGTATTGCGGTCCGATAAACATCAAGATGAGATTTTTAGGAACCGATTAAGATTTTCGTTTATGAAAAACTGGAACATTCATTATAATTTAGGGGTATTTTTTGATGAGAGAAATTGCATTATTGGTAATTCACAACAGCTGAATTATTTTTTGAATGTTCCAACTGTGAATTTAACAATTCAACAAGAAATTGCTTTTGAAATGGGAGAAATGTTGGCGGAAAATTTAGCCAATACATTGACAGCCGTTTCCAATATGGATATAATTCAGCTTTGGGAAAAGAAAGGTAATGTTTCAGTCCGTTTGGGATATCAAGACATAAATACAAACAGACGAAATTCTTTTTTTGCAAAGACGAATAAAAAGGAAGTAAATCTGTTGATTCTCCATATTTTATCTACGATTAATTGCGTTGAACATTTATTCTCAAAGGGAGTGTCTTGTGACGACCAATGGTTTATGCGTATAGAATATATTGTTGCTCATTACGCATGGCAAGGGCTTAGAAAAATCAAACAACATTTCGATAGTAGCAATTCAAACTTGTTTTCGGATGATGTATCTATCTTGTTGGAAAATGGAAAGAAACTGTTTCCGTCAAATTTTCGGAATTGTATGATGCATTATGATTTGTGCTATGATGGTGTGCCAGCTATTTCGAAAGAGTATTATAATGAGAAATTGAAATTTTTCGGATTAGTTGAAAGCTGCTTTGATGGGAAATCTTCTAGTTGTTTTTTTGATGAACTGAGATTGTATATACAAGAGTTGGAGACATATTTAATGTCTTGGTTTCATGTTGACCCTCAAAAAATAAAGTGGGATTTATGAAATATAAGCAGATATATGAATAGGAAATGCAGGAGAAGAGGTACTCAGTATGATTAAAAAAATTATAAAGAAAAATTCAATGCGAAACTCTATATTAAAGTATTATAGAAAAGAGCGAAAAAAAAGCTATATGGAATTACCCATTATTAAGTGGTACATTTCATTGCTTCTTTGTGCAATAGGATGTTTCGGGATATCTTATTTTCTGTTCAAATTCCTTCGCCTTGAATGGTGGGCGTCATTATTACAATCATGTGGTGCAGGAGTTCTTACAGGCATGATAGTATTTGTGTTAGGAAATGTTCGAAGTCAAGCAAAGGAGAATATTGCAATAAAAGTTAAGAAGTTATCGAACTTATACAATATTTTGAAAAAAGTATATGATTCATTTCCAGACAGATCCCTTAACGTAATCAATGAAGAGCCTTGTAATTATTCAAATTGTGCACATGTGACAATCAATGCCGGTATTGAATATGTTGAGGAAATAAAAAAACTTGATTACTTTATTTTAAGGAAATTTTTAAAGAAGATTGATTTTGACTTCGACGAAAAGAAAAAAGAACTTATCAAATTAAAGAAAAAAATTACATCTAAAGACTTAAGTTATGGTGAGGCAAAGAGAATTAGAGATGAGGTGATTGTAATTATTCAAGAAGCTTCAATATGGTTTGAGGAGCAGTTGAACAGAGTGGAGACGCAGAAGCAGCAAATCAGGACATATCCTTTTTAGTATGTGCTGAAAAGGATATGTTACTATAGAAGAAAAACATATGTGAGAAAAACATAACATAATACCGATATAAGGAGGGGTTCGATGAAAATAACTTTTTCAACCATTAAAAGTGGCGAAATATTTTGTGATGATTTCCTTTGCCTTACTGATTTAAATGGAACAATTGAGTTTAAACATATGCAAACAGCAGGCGGAATTGCTGTTGTATATGCACCTAATGGAACAGGAAAATCAAGTTTGGCTAGTTTGCTTGATACAGAAGTAACAGATGAGAGTAGGAAATTTGTTGCTGCGGATGAGTATGGAAATGAAATTAAACCTGAGACGGGAACTTTTCATGTTATACACGATCAATTAAATAGAAACGTAATTCGTGGAAAAACTACGGACTATTTGATAGGTGCACAAATTCGTAGAGAATATGAATTAAGAGATAGGCTTAGTGTGGCATATCAAAATGCATTTAGTCAACTCAGTTCTAAATATAAAACAGATTACAAGGTGTCGAAAGTAGGAGATTGTATACTCGTACACATGCAGTCTTTGCAAGATACGGTACACCAAACAGCTTATCCGTTTATCCGTAGTATTGTAAATTCTCGGCAAAGAGGAAAAGACATTGATAAAGATAAGTTTGTTGAATTTATTCGAGATGAAGCCAATATTCCTAATCTTGTAGAACTGGATGCTGATAAAAGAGGTTTTGTAATTAATGATCTTGCCAAGCCGAAAGTAATAGAGAAAATTATTTCAATTCATCCATATGAAATTTTGCCAGATGAAAATACGATCTTAATTGAGCGGCATGATGATGCAATTGGTATATTGAAGAAATATCATCAACTCGATTCATGTGTGGTTTGTGACAGTCACATATCCGACGGGAGTGAACTTCTTGAAAGCAAGAAAGAAAATAGAAATAACATATACAATAATCTTGACTCAAAAACAAAAGAAATTTTGGATAAAGTTGTCTGCGATAGTTCTTTAAATAACGAAGACCCATTCGAAATTAAAAGAATTGTTAGTGCGTTTATTGCAGATGGAGAACCAACTGAACTAATTGAATTGCAAGAAAATCTAAAACGGCATATTATTACAATAGGTGACGAAATGATTAACATTTTGTGCCATTGTTTTGACGATACAAATTTCTTTAGTGACTATGATGAACATGCTCAATTGACAGAGAGCCAACCTGAACTTGATTCCGAGGAACTCATGTTTATTGAGAATATTATAAGTGAGAACATAGGAAAAGATATTACTATTATTCGAGACGAAGAAAATGATAGGAACTATAAGTTAATGATAGGGGATAAAGCTTTGCTCGGAACGGATCCAAAGGACATGGAACTAAGTAGGGGGGAACAAAATTTTATCTCTTTGACTTTTGAGTTTTTACTTGCAAGACACTCGGATAAAGAATATGTCATTTTGGACGATCCCATATCAAGTTTGGATTCTGTTTATAAAAATAAGATTGCATTTTGCATTATCAAATTTTTGGAAAATAAGAAACAACTGGTTCTTACTCATAATACGGATTTGATTCGTTTGTTAGATGTTCAACTTAACAATTGTTTCAATTTGTATATAATGAATAACATTTTGGATGGGACAAATGGATTTATTTCAGTTTCAGAGAAAGAAAAGAAGTTACTAATTAATCTTCACGATTTAGTATCCTTTTTTCAAAACAAAAACAATGAACTGGTAGATAATATACATAATAGAAGACATTTTTTGATGGCGATGGTTCCATTTATGCGTGGGTATGCTCATATTAGTTTGGATTCAGATGATCGTTATGGCCAACTTTCGGGAATCATGCATGGGTATGGAACTAATAATAGCTTGGATGTTCTTTCCGTTTACAATTCGCTTTTTGGAAATATATTTGATGGTGAAGAAATAATTAGTGTTTCTGATATTCTTGAAGTTGATTATAGTGCTTTGGATATTCTTGATAAGACTCAATATCCATTATTGTCAGATACTCTTGAACAGACACTTATTTATTATCATTTACGTATGAAAGTTGAAAAGGAACTGGTTGATGTTTTTCATCTTCGTACAGATGATATGATGATGTTAAATCAAATAATTCAGAAAGCATTTAGATGCAATGAAAATGATCCGAATTTTGAAAGAATGAGAGAGTATCGAGTATTTTTTACAAGTAGAAAGACACTTCTCAATGAGTTTAATCACTTTGAAGGAAACATGAATATATTTCAACCAGCCATAGATATTTCAAAAGAGTCTCTTAAAAAAGAGATGGAAGCAATTAGAAATAAATTGGAAGAGATTAGAGCATTTGTTTCTTCGCAGGAAAATGCCTAGAATATTTGCTATAAAAAGTAGAGTTATTGAATAGACAAGAGTATCGAACCACTTATGATTGGGATTGATATTGCAAATTGATATTTTGCTTAAAAAAGAATTACTTCGGTAGTTCTTTTTTTGATGAAGAAAAAGGAGGATTAAAACAATGTTAAAACTATTAAAAAAGGAAACACATACACCACAGACAGAACGGATTTACAAAGTTCCGCTGTGTATTCAGGACACCATACCCATTTATCGGATTGCGGAAAATGGAATCTTTGAATTAGAAAAACCAACATCCGGTTCAAAAAAGGGAATACACCAGTTTGACCGGATGTATCTGTTTGAGGATATTAACTTCTCAACACAGGATGAAGAGGAAAAGGAAGATACCTGTTCCAAGTTTGAAACGCTTCTGCGTTCCATGAATGTCAGCTATAAGATTATTGTATCGAATCATTATGCCGACAACAATAAACTGCGGGAAGAGATTCTTCAAAAGGCGGTCAGTAAAGAGATGGAACCTCTAGCTAAGGAATATCACAAAATGATAGGGGAGCGTTTGGAAGAAGGGCGGGGCGGCTTGCTGCAATCCAAATATTTTGTTGTGAGCTGCCGAAAGCCGGATTACGAAAGTGCAAAGACCTATTTTAATACCATTGAATTTTCCATTCAGCAATTATTCCACCGGTTGGGAAGTTGCCTGATACCATTGGATGCCACGGAACGCCTGCGAGCACTACATAGTTATTATCGCATGGGGGAAGAGGCATCTTTTTCTTTTGACTGGAATGAGTATCTGCACTTAAAAAGAGACTGGAGAAATGACATTATCAATACTTCGTTAAGGGAAAAACCGGAACATCTGGAGATGGAGGGTGGAACCTGTGCGTGTGTCATGTTTGTGAGAAAGTACCCCAATGGTTTAACCGACCAGTTTCTCAATGAACTTACCAATATGAATTTTCCAATTATCTATACCATGGATGTAGAGCCGTTGGATAACAACGTGGCTTACCAGATGATTATGAAAAAGTATATGGCTAATGAGAGAAGTATTAACCGGGAACAGGAAATGAAAAACGAAAATGGAGATTATTCTACCAATATCAATTATGAGCGGCGAAAACAGCAAAGAGATACGGAAGAGATGTTAGACCGGATTTCCTCCTTTGATGAGCGACTTTTGTATGTGGGAATTACGATTGTGGTAAAAGCAAACTCCATAGAAGAACTGGAGGAGCGTACCGAGAAGATTAAAATCATCGGTCAGACCCACAACATGGACATTGTGCCACATTCCCATAAACAGTTGGATGCATTGAATACTTCTCTGCCCACAGGAGCGAGATTTGTGGATACCATGCGGACGATAACATCCGAAGAACTTTCCATTTTTATTCCGTTTAATGTGCAGGAGATTAACGATAATCAGGGATACTGCTATGGATTTAATAAGGTGTCCAAAAACCTTATCATTGGAAACCGGAAGTTATTGAAGAATGGAAATGGGATGGTGTTTGGTGTCCCCGGTTCGGGAAAATCCTATAATGAAAAATCGGAAATGGGACAAGTCCTGTGCTTTTCTACGGATGACATTATTGTCATTGACCCCATGTCAGAGTATAAGGACATTGCGGCAGCATGGGGAGGACAGTATATCAATCTGTCCCAGTCTGCAGAAAATGTATATTATGTCAATCCGTTCCATGTGCCGGATGTGGTGCCGGATATAGACCGGTTTGTGGCAGAGAAAGCGGAATTTGCCTACGCTATCTGCGAACAGGCTTTGAAACCGACACCCCTTACCAGCCGCCACATAGCAGTCATTGACAAGGCGGTACGAGACATGTATTCGGAATACTTCAAACAGAAAAATGACAGACGGCGAAAGCGGAAGACTCGACTGGAGTCTCCAACGATTCGTACCATGCGTGATGGGATTGCGGAAAGAAGTGAGGGGAATGATTCTGCCATTGAATTGGTTGAGCAGTTGGAAGTGTTTGCGGATGGAACCTTAGATATTTTCGCAAGAGAGCAGTCCATTTCGGAAGAAAACCGATTTACCGTGTATGGCTTCTCGGAACTTGGTAAGCGTATGAGAGCTATGGCGATGCTTGTGATGATTGAGAGTATTACTGCAAAAATCAAGTATAACCAGTCGGATGGTGTTGCGACTTGGGTGTATGTGGATGAAATGCACGAGTTATGGGGAGAGGAGTATAGTCTTCATGCACTGGAAAAGATGTGGCGTGAGGTGCGTAAGAGGGGCGGTATCTGTACCGGTATGAGCCAGAACCTTATTGATGCACAGCGCAATCGTTCCACCAAAACGATGGTATCCAATTCAGAATTTATGCTTTTACTGGATCAGGGGACGATGGACAAAGAAGCTGTGGAAGATTTGTTTGACATATCAGCGGAACAGCTTGCCTGTGTCAATGGTGCAGACCCCGGAATGGGACTCATCCGTTTTGGGGATAAGATTGTTCCCTTTGATAATACCATGAAAAAAGATAGTGAATTGTATCAGTTGTTTAATACGAACTTTCATGAGATTGCAGGTACTACGAGATAGTAGGACTAAAATTTTTAAAAAAGCTGGTTTTCAAAAGTTCATGTCTGATGTATAATTAGAATAGCGAAAGAAGGTGAAGGTTTGAGTACAACAGAACAGACACATCAGCAGGATTTAGAGAGGCTGAAATTATTTCGATATATGGATGATGATTTTATGACTGCTTGTCTGGAAGATAATTATGAGGCTGTAGAACTTATACTTCGAATTGTTTTGGGGCAAGAGGATATTACAATCAAATCGATTCGGGTGCAGGATTCCATGAAAAATTTGCAAGGGCGTTCTGCTATTTTAGATGTTCATGCAGTTGACAATACAGGTAAAGAGTTCGATTGTGAAATCCAGAGGTCAGATAAGGGAGCAGGAGTAAAAAGAGCCAGACATAACAGCAGTTTGCTGGATGCGCATATACTAAAACCAGGGGAAGATACAGAAAATATTCCTGACACTTATGTGATTTTTATTACAGAAAACGATGTAATGAAAGGAAAACAGCCGATATATCCGGTAGAGAGATATATTACGATTGGTGAAGAGAAAGTATTGTTTGGGGACGGTTCGCATATTCTATATGTGAACGGGAAATATCGAGGAGATGATGAAGTTGGGAAATTAATGCACGACTTCTCATGTACCGATCCGGACGATATGAATTATGAAATACTTGCAAAAAAAGCAAGATATTTTAAGCAGGACGAGAAAGGAGTGGCTACTATGTGTAAGTTGATGGAAGATATGAGAAGTGAAGCAGCGCATGATAAGGTAAAAGAGAAAGCAATTCTCATGTTAAAAAATGGGAAGATTTCTTTTGATGAAGTATCGGTATTCTTTTCCGAATTATCCGATGAAGAAATCGAGGAAATCAAATCTAAAATTATGCATTTGGTATGATTTGTGCAGACCGAAATGGAGTGTAGAAGGGCTACTATGTGTAAGATGATGGAAGATATGAGAAATGAAGCAGCACATGAAGCTGCGCATGATAAGGTAAAAGAGAAAGCTATTCTCATGTTAAAAAATGGGAAGATTTCTTTTGATGAAATATCGGTATTCTTTTCCGAATTATCTGATGAAGAAATCGAGGAAATCAAATCTAAAATCATGCAGTTAGCATAATTGGTAAAAGAGATTAATAGGAAGGACGCATGGAACAGTAAAATGTGAACCATGTGTCCTTTTCTTTACAGATGAGGTGGTGAAATAACGTGGAGCAGTTAGATAAAGAGGTGATTGACGAACTTAGCGAACCGGCAAAAAGAGTTTTTCGTTCCTTAGATTATCGTTCCCAACGCCGGATGTTAAAGAAGGCAAAAGAGATGGGAAAACAAAAAAAGAGAAAAACACAGCAAAAAGAACGGATAAAAAAGAAGTCCATCACAAAAAAGCAAATAAAGAAAGAGCAGGCGAAAGAGAGAGGCAGTTCTACTAAGAGAAATCAAAGTAGAACTGCCTCTTTTGTCGGAACAGAAATCAAAGATACTTCTGCAAAGATATTGCAGGCTATGCTGCTTGGAACAACAATGAGTGAAGAAACTTATGAGAGTAATTCCGAAAAGCAAGGGGATACGACGGCAGGAAAAGTTTCTGCGGAAGTTACACAGAAATCCATGCGAGGTGTCAAGTATGGTGTGCGTTCGCTGTATCGCAAAAGACAGCAAAAGAAAATGCAGAAACAGGCAGCAAAGAAAAGTGCACAGAGTACCAAACAGGGGATAAAAAGTGCATCAAAAGCAATTCAGCAGATCGGAAAGATTATGACAAGCATCGTGCAGTCGGTGGCGGCAAATCCGGTGGTATGGATTGTCCTTCTTGTGGTTCTGTTGATGGCAGTAATTGTAGGTGCGATTGGTGCTGTGATTGGTTCCGGGGGTGCGGCTAACAGTGCAGAAGATTATACCTATCAGGCACAGGTGTCGGAACAGACAGAATCTTATCGTGACATGGTGGTGGACTATTGCGAAAAGTATGGCATAGATGATTACGTGGATTTGTGTCTGGCGGTAATTGAACAGGAAAGTGGAGGAAATCCGCCGGATGTGATGCAGACGGAGCAGTCTTACTATAATGTCAATCCACCGATTGATACGGCGGAGGAAAGCATTGACTGTGGTACGCATGAGTTGTCAGACTGTCTGACAAAAGCAAAAAGTAAAAGCCCCAACGACATCAAAGGCATTTCTTTAGCATTGCAAGGTTACAACTTTGGAAACGGGTATATTGATTGGGCACTAAAGAATTATGGTTGTTATAGCAAGGAAAATGCAGAAATATTTTCGCAGAAGATGTGTGTCGAGCTTGGTTACGATTCCTATGGGGACGTGGAGTATGTTCCTCATGTGCTGCGGTATTACATAGCCAATCCGGAGACTACGGTTACAAATGAAAGTGCGAACAGTATTCTGAAAGAATTAAAAGAGAATAATACGGCACCGGCAGAGGCTTGGGAAGTGATTGAGAAAGGAGCGTCTCTGATTGGTTCCGTTAAGTACAGCATGGAGCAACGACAGGTGGATGGCAGGGATAATCCGGAGTTTTTAGATTGTTCTTCTTTTACTGCATGGGCATTTCATAAATCCGGCATTACCAGTGTACCTTATGCATCTACCACAGCAACTTTTATATCTTCCAAGAAATTTGAGGATATCAGTGGGGATAAATTGCAACCCGGTGATATTGGACTGAAGAGTAAGACCGGAGGAACCGGCGGAGCGAATCATGTAGGAATATACTGTGGAAAAATGAAAAACGGCACCGTGGTATGGATTCACTGTACCAGTTCCAGTAGCACATCTCTGACCGGGAACTCGGAAGGAGCTATGTTTGGTGCCTATACAAATTTTACTTATTTCCGGCGGTTGAAAAAGTGGAACAAAGATTAGCATCACGTTTGGACAAAATGTCCAGACGTGAATATCAGACAGAGAGGAGAAGGATTAGCGTTTGGACAAAATGTCCAAACGTAGATAACAGAATGGAGAGAGACTATGTGGAGAAAAATACGAAGATTTTATTGGTATCGTAGGGACAGAGGACTTGGGAAACAGACCATAGCCATGGCAGTCATGCTTCTGCTTTTGGTTATTATTTTGGCAGGGGCGATTGCCAAAAGTATAGTACCCCAAAAGGATTTACGAAATGAAGCAGAGATACCGGCAAACACAGCAACAGGCCCAGCAATAAGTACATCACCTGCAACGGGGGCGGCTGTTTTAGAGGAAGAAACAGGTTCAAAGGAAGTGCCTTCAGATAACAACAAAGCGTTGGATGTAGATACTACTGGGTTAAGTTCTTTTTTAGGATTTATGTCTGAGTCTGCCTTTGAAGATTTGGAAAATCAGTTGACTGTCCTGTGCCAGAATCGGGGATGTAAGTCTGCAAAGAAATTGACCTATCAGCAGACAAAGAATAGGTTTGATGTGACAAGTTTTATTCTTTTGTCGGATGGGAGTGTATATCAGTGCGATTACAATCTGAAGAGTTGTGCGGTCGAATTTTCGCAGACAAGTTATACGGAGGCAGATATTCAGCAGATGAAAGAACAACAATTACGAGCAGAGCAGGAAACGTTGAAAAAGCAGCAACAGGAAGAAAAGAAAAAACTGCAAAAACAAAAGAAAGCATCTAAGAAACGTTCTTCCAAGAAAAAATCGAAAAAGAAGTCAGCCAAAAAGACTTCAAAGAAGAAAAAAAGTAAAAAGTAACCATATTTCAGGGGTATAAGGGGTGTCCCCTTACAAGATATGTGCATGGATGTGGACACATCATGCGTATCTTGCAGGGCTTGAATGAGAAGACAAAATGTATATTTTATGGTCATTAGATGCACATCAAAAACGCCTAAAAATAGCTAAAAATCAAGCAAAAACAGTACGTTTGGACAAAATGTCCAGACGTGATGAGGTAAGACAGGACAAAAGTTAGCGTTTGGACAAAATGTCCAGACGTGATGAGGTTAGACAGGACAAAAAATTTACGTTTGGACATAATGTCCAAACAGAAAGGGATGAAATTGTGAATGACATGAAAACAGAAATGCTTCGGGTACGAATGACGCCGGAAGAAAAGGCGGCATTACACAAGCAGGCAAGTTTGCATCGGAAGAGTATGAGTGAATATATCCGAAGTGTGGCTAAGTGTCCGCCGGATGTGACCAGGGATGAGTTTGATGCTTCTATCGTAAGGATGATTTATGAGATTAACAAGATTGGTGTCAATATCAATCAGATTGCGAAAAAATATAACGAACATCAATATGTCGAACCTAGTGCAGATTTGTTGGATAAGTTAGATGAAGTGTATGCCATGATGAAAAGCACCATACGGATTATGAAAGGTGGAAAAGATGTCACTGATTATTAAAATGGATGCCATTAAGACAGAGGAACATTTACGGAAATCCATTCCTTACATTATGAATGAAAAAAAGACAGGTGGATTGTGTTTTAGCAATTCCGGTATTACTTCGGAGCAGATTCTTGATACATTTTTTTTGACAAAACAAATACATCCAACACTTGGAACGAGACAAGGGTATCATTTCAAGTTTTCATTTTCCAAAGATGAGACGATAGAAGCGGAGCAGGCACTTCTATTTATAAAGGACTGGGTGGATGAATATCTGGCAGAGAATTATGATTATGCCTGTTCTGTCCATAAAGACCGGGAGCATATGCACATGCATCTGGTGTTTAATTCTGTAAGCAGAGATGGCGGAAAGTATCGTTATGAGAGGGGCGATTGGGAGAATGTTATTCGACCGCTAACAAACTGTCTGGCTCAGAAATATCATACCGGACCATTAAAAGAAAAGAATCCGGCGTTGGATTACTCGACAGATTACGACAAGAAAAAGGGAAATATGACAGGCAGAGAACGTGTGGAAAGAGATATGGATGAATGTATTTTGCTAAGTAAGTCTTATGCGGATTTTAAGAACAGAATGGTAAGAGATTTCCATTACCGGCTGCGGGAAGGTGTATCAAGGGAGCATGGTGTATATCTTGCCCTTACACCGCCGGGCAGAGGAAAAGCCATTCGGACGTATCGTTTGAGTGACGGATACATGCCGGTAGATATTGACCGGCGTATTGACGCAAAGGCAGGGAAATCGTTGCTGCAAAAAAGTGGTAAGAGAATACAAAGTGCTTCCAAACTGGACTGGGCAATGAGCCGCAACTATCAGTTTGTTCCGTATAAAGAAATGTCAGATTATCAGAAAGCCATGGTCCGACAGGTGCTAGAAGCAAGACGGTTGTATCGAAGAACCGGAACACCGCTCTATCTGCATGAGCAGAGTGTTCGTGTCGTGCAGCGGATGAAAAAGGATACCAAGCAATGTGGCATTTATATCAAACGAAAAGAAGTAAGAAGTACGCAAAGAGAACTGGAAAAAGTGATGAAGCAAAGCAGGAGGAATAAAACGTTATGACAGAAGAACAGATGAGTATGATGAAGAAACTGATAAAAAAACATGGGATTGGGGCAACCGATGGAGAGTGGTCGTTAGTTTATCTGGGAGTTCGATATGGATTGTCGGAACAACAGGTTGATGAATATTTAACACTGGATACCACAGAGTTATTGCTAAAGCATGAAAAAATGCTGTGTATCATTTTGGGAGTGGATGTGGCACAGGATAGTAAGATTCCTTTGATTGAAAATCCGGTGGGGAGATTGCAGATGATTTTTAAGGAACATTTTTATAAAAAGGAGTCTGAAAGCGGATATGAAAAAGTGATGCAGTATATTATCAAAGATACTGCTCTTTCTGCAGCGCAGATCGAGCAGTTAAGGAAGGCGGTAGAAGCCAAAATGCCGTCGAATGATGTTCTTGAAATGGCACAGAATCGAAAAGATGTGATGGAGATTCGACGCTGTATTGAATTTTATGAAATGATGAGGCAAAAAGAGGAATCGAAGGATAAATCAAAGAAAAGCAGGAGGGATAGCCGATGAGTGAAGAATTACAATCATTAGTACAAATTATAGAATTATATGGAAAAGGACTGGGAGGACTGGGACGGGCGCTGCGTTTTTCTGCAAAAGGAGCAGCAAAAGGCGTGCAGATTGCCCAGGTGAAGCGTTTACAACACCGTATGAAACTTCATTATGCCAGTGAGGGAACACATAACACGATGAAACTGTGTGATTTGGAAAAGATGACAGGTGGCAGATATGTGATTCTCAACATTCCTATCGAGGGTGAAAAAGAACTGATACCGTTTTATGACCGGCTAAAGAAGATGCGGGTTTCTTTTGCGGAGCTGCCGGATTTGAAACTGGGAGATGGTTATACCCAGATTGCCTATAATCCGGATGATGTGGAAAATGTGAGGTTAGTGATTGATTATTACAAAAAGAAATTGCGGGAAACACCAAAGGATATCGACATTGATGAGTATATGGCAATGACAGGACCGGATGGCAGGGATTATCTGGAAGAACTTGCCGTCAAAGGATATGAAGGCATGATGCATGTAGAGCAGTTGGAGGAGATTCAGAATAGAATCAACGATAAGGACTATCTGCCAATCAGTATCAATATCGAATCCTTACTTTTGCGGGAGGAAAAGGATGCGTACATCTTTCGGGTTCCCCGTGAAAGAACAAGAGAAGCATCCTCCCGTGCAATTCGGGTCAAAAAAGAAGATTGTATTCTTTTGGATGAGGGGCAGACGGTGATTACCTGTCTTGCCAGAAAAGAGGATGTTTTCGGATATGTTCTTGATAACAGAGAAAATCCAGATTTTTCTGAACCGGTAAAACTGGATGTGAAGGAACTGGAAAAGGCATTTGCCCCTGTGGGAGAAGAACGAGTGGAACTGATTGGTAAGTTAAAACCAGAGTATGCGGGGATATTTCCTTCTTTTAATCAGGGGCAGGAGAATGAGGAACCATCTTTTGCCCCTAATTCTGTAGCTGAGAAATCCATGGAAAAAGTGCTGTCCATGGAGGCAATGAAAGAAAATTACCAAAGTACGGAGTACATTCCGGTTACTTTTGATATGGATACCCAGATGGTAGCAGAGTCAAAAAACATTTATGTGACTCATCTTCCGAAGGAACAGCAGGAATCGCCGGATATTTTGCGTTGCATCTGTCTGGACAAGTCAGATACAAAACTATCTGAGGATGGAAAACGACTCCATGCGTATCTGAAACGTTCGGAATCCTCAGAAATCACAGAGTATAGTCTGGATGGGAAGGCACTTCGTACTTATGCTAAGAAAAATGAAGAGATTGCCACAGAGTGTTTGAAACATCAGAGAAGTCGTTGGAGAAGTAATGACCCGTCACTTGAGAAAATATTACTACAAAAAGTTTCTAAACCAACAGGAAAGAAAAGGTAGGGATGAATCAATGAGAAAGAAAAAGGAAAAAAGCCGTGCAACGTATGTTGCCGGGGATGCCAAAAAGAGAAGATTGCGGATGTTAATAAAAGTGTGTGTGGTTTTGTTACTGCCCACACTTTATTTTTTTTATAGCCTGAGCGGATTGTATATCATGGATGTAGAACTGACAAACCTGAAAAAGCAAATCTTATGGTGTGTTCTTCATCCGCTGCGGGTGTATAACGATAAAAGTCTGAGTATGGTTCTGGTAGGAGGATTGTTGTGGATGATATTAAGTTTTTCTGCTTATAACCGCATGGATCATAATCGGATGCCTGGAAATGAGTTTGGTTCGGCAAAATGGGGAGAAGTTCGTGACTTCAATGAAAAATATGCGGCTAAGGATACCGGGAAAACTTCGGAGTTGTCTGCGGAGAATAAGGTACTGTCGCAAAATGTACGGTTTCGTTATGACTCCGATACACTGCGAAACAATAATGTTTTCGTGGTTGGCGGTAGTGGTGCCGGAAAGACTGCATTCTTTTTGACACCGAATTTGATGTCTTTGCATGACTGTAACGTGTATACCGACCCGAAGGGGGGACTGGCGGAAGAACTGGGAGCCTGGCTCTCTAAACAGAAAGACACTAGGGTATATACGCTTAATCTATGCGAAATGGACAAAAGCATGCACTTTAATCCATTTCCCTATATACGGAATAAGAGCGATATTACAAAACTGGTTACGAACCTGATTCAGAATACCAATTCCCCTAATATTAAAAACTCAAGTGCAGACCCCTTTTGGGAAAAAGCCGAAAAAATGTTTTTAGAGAGCCTGTTTCTGTATGTTTGGATGGAGTGCCCGAAGGCTTATTTTAATACAGAAAAAGGGAAAGTAGAGTTGCTGCAGCAAAACTGGAAATCCATTCTTTTTTTATTGGATGAGGCGCAGTTTTTAGATAATGACACATCCCCCAAACTGGATGAGCGTATGAACGAACTTGCCAGAAAGAAACCAGACCATCCGGCAGTGAAAGCATACCAGAGATACCGTGGCGGCCCGGATGATACAATTCGTTCCGTCATTATGACAGTAAATGCCAGGATGCAGCCTTTTGATAATGAGGAACTTCTTGAAATCTTTTCTTCTAACGACATTCCATTGGACGAGTTTGGTACCGGGATAGATGGAGATGGAAAGACAAAGAGCAATCTGTTCATTATTATTCCGGACGATGACGATACCTTTAATTTTGTGCCGGGAATGGTATATACCATGCTCTTTCAGGAATTATACCGGCAGGCAAGATTCTTTGGTGGGAAACTTCCGATGGATGTAGGCTTTTGGTTAGACGAGATGGCGAATATTAAAATGCCCAATAATTTTGACAAAATACTGGCAACCTGTCGAAGCAGGGGCGTGTACTGTGTACCGATTTTGCAGTCACTGGCACAGTTAAAGACCTTGTTTGCCGATGGGGCATGGGAGGGTATCGTTGGTAACTGCGATACTTTTATTTATCTGGGTGGAAATGAAGCCAGCACCTATGAATATGTCTCGAAGTTACTTGGAAAGTGGACGATTGATAAACGAACCAGCGGAGAGAGTAAAGGTTCCAGTGGTTCCTATAGTGAGAACTATGATGTTCTGGGCAGAGAATTGATGTTAGAGTACGAAATCCGTCTGTTGCCGGATGATGAATGCATTATCTTTGTGCGTGGAGAAAATCCAATCCGGGATAAGAAGTGGTTCCCATGGGAACACGAAAAATATCTGGAAGCACGGAAATGTGGAGCATTTGTTCCGGCGGAGCAGAAAAAGATACAGGAAAAACAGATGGAGGAATGCCAGTTTGTAGGTGATGCATCGCTAGCGTACCTGAAGAAACAAAAGGATAAGAGCGAAAATATCCAAATCTATGGGATGGATGCGTTTGCGTTTATGATGATGGATTTGGATGGGATGGGACGAAAGATACATCCGGTTCCGGATGAAAAGAAGTCTGCACCAACCATTACTGCAGATATGATACAAACGGCAATTGAAGTGGAAAAGCGGCAAGATGAAGAAGAACAGAAAACACGGTATCTTGAAAACTTTGGAAAAATGTCCTTGCTAGACATCTACTCTTCGGATATGACAGGTTCTATTCGGAGAGCTGTGATAAAGGAACTACTTCAGGTAGGGGCGAGTGATGAGGTGATAAAAGATATTGTTCATCCAAAGTTTTCAGAGGACCAGGTGATTCAGAAAAAGAAGATGTGGATGGAGATGAGGGGTGGTTTGGAAACCGATTGGCAATTATCTAGAATATAAGAAATCTCCCCAATATTAAGCCGACTAACGCCCCGCAAGTGGCTCTGGGTTTGACATTGACTCGCTTTCTTTTGGATGGTAGTTATGCCAATCAAAGGCGGTTTCCGTGTCCGGAATGTAGGTTTCCACTGCGCCGGAATCATGGTTTCCTGACGCAAGAATATACACCAGGGACATAAAAAGTAAACACACCAAAACAAGGCGAAGTGACTTCTCCACCCGTTTAGTGACTTAATAGTAGCTACCTGATACAGGGAGCATCAGATTTCCTTTTGCTATCTACTATTATTGGCATAAGCGGGTTTAGGGGTGCGGACGAAATCCCCTGCATCACCTAAACTGGAATTTAGTTTGGCAGTTAAAATGAAACAATAAATTTTTTTTCAAATGAACCATTTGATGTTTTAAATCATCTTATATATGTAAGCTAGTTTACAAAGGAGAGTGCTGAGATGATAAGTATTGATTTTCATTATGAGACATTTTTGTTATTATTTTTAGTAAGTGCGTTAGTAATATGTATAGTATTGAAATTAAAAAAGAGAAAATTTTATGATTTTATTTTTAATTTATCTGTGTTATTGTATGTATTGCTATTGATAAAAGTAGTTTTTTTACCAATAAGAATTGTTTCGGACCAAACAAATTTTGCTATTTGGGAGGAAAATACAGGGAATTCATTGCAACTTGTTCCGTTTAAGACAATTATTCGGTCATTCTCAATAGGAGAGTGGAAAATGCAAGTTCTAGGTAATATATTACTATTACTTCCAGTTCCGATTTTTATGAAGTTACAGAATACTAAAAATACGTATTCAAACAAAAAACTGTTTTTGGTTGGATTAGCTTTAAGTTTTGCTATTGAAGTAATTCAATTCTGTATAAATATTTTAACTGGAGTCACAGAAAAAATTAGTGACATAGATGATCTTTTGTTGAATTTATGCGGAGTATTAGTTGGTATCATTCTTGCAAAATATGCTACAAAATTAAAAAAAATATTGATGAAAAAGGAGAGTGTAAAATGAGATTAAAAAGAACAATGTCGGTTTTGTTTTTTTGTACTATTTTCATGTTGACGTCTATCACAGTATTTGCAGCAACAAAAAGTCGAAGTAGTACATATAGTATATATCATGGAGTTTATTCTACGAATATGTCTATGAAAGATAAGGTTATTGTAAAATTGACCCCATCACAATGTAGTAAAAGTGACTTAGGACTCTATTTGGAGAAAAAATATTTCTGGGGATGGAGAAGTCCTGGAGTTGGTACTAATTCAAAAGATGTTTCATCCAAGTATAATTCTACTACAACTTTGGGCGGGGGTGTTCCGTCAGGAACATATCGAGTTTATATTAGAAACTGGGATGGTGTAAATCAAGCAAAGGGTAAAGTTGTATTCACGTGGACTAAGTCTTAACATATATGCTTTTGCGTATTATTGGTGGGAAAAAATGAGAGAGGATTGTGGATATGGAAAGCGAAGAGTTTATTTCTAGAATAAAAGAATATAAAAAAGAAATGTTTCTCTTGGCAGTTAGTATTGTGAAAAATTATCATGATGCAGAAGATGCTGTGGCAGAGACTATGTTGAGAGCATATGAAAAAATCCATACATTAGATGATAAAGAGTATTTTAAATTTTGGATTATGCAAATTCTTGTAAATAACGCTCGTATGATATTGAGGAAGAACAAGAGAGTTGTGTGCACGGAGGAAATGGATAGATATATGCTAGGAAATTCAGAATGTATATCGGATGTATGGGAAACTGTTCTGGCTTTAGAAGATGAACTTCGTACAATTGTTGTTTTGTATTATTATCAAGGGTTCAAAATAAGCGAAATTGCCAATGTATTGGATTTACCAGAGGGAACAATTAAGTCTAGGCTTTCCAGAGCAAGAAAAAATCTAAGAGAATTATTAAATTAGGTATTTGGTTAAAGTAATAGAGAAAGGATGAATAATAATGAAGGATTATTTTGATGTAAAATTTTCAGAGTTGTTACAGAAAAGTGAATTTGAATTGCCGAATTCATACGAAATGCGCTTTCAGAATACACTTGAAAAAATTTCTGCTAAAAAAGCGAAAAGATATTTTCTTTTGTTTCATTCCAAAGTTGCTGCGGTAATTGCACTGTGTGTAGTTTCTTTATCTTTGTCTATTGGTGCCGGAGCTGCTATTAACTTATATATACAGAGAATGAATTCTCTTAATGAAGAAGAAATGTTGACGTATAATTCTGAGGTACAGAATACTGATAAAGAGGCAGATAGCTTTTCGAGACAGTTATCTAAGTTAGAACGTGATAAAATGTTAGAGTTTAGAGAAGAATATGAAACTGAAGGAAGGTTTCCAACGAAGGAAATACTAAAAGTGCAGAAAAAAAGTGAAGTTGTCCACGGTGAACTTTGTTTTTGTGTAGAGAATAGTACATTCTATTTACCAAAACAGGAATTGACAGATGATGAGCTGCTCCAAATAATTGATTTTATGGAGAAACGTGATTATAGTGTCAGAAAGAAAAATTCGGTTTCAGAATTACCATCATCGGAAAATGAAAAAGTAAGTGAAGATGAAGCAGTAGAATTTGCGAAGAAAATATTAGCGGATGTTTATAATCTTGATATTACTTATGCTGATGAAGAAATTGAATTTGAAACTACTCAGAATTCAAAGGGAGAAAAATTGTCAAGTTATTTTGTTTACTTAAAAAATAGAAAATGGGAATTTGATGCCACTGTTGAGATAGATTCTGAAACTGGTGTGCTCAATGGAATTGATATAGACAATAAGTCTAAGGAAGAATGTATTTCTGGTATAAAAGTTGAAAAAAAACGATATCAAGAATATGGTTCTGAAATAAGGCAACTTTATGAACATCTTCAATATGGGAAAAACATTAAGAAAATGTGGGTTACTTATAATTATTTGGAAGATGGAACTTTGAATCGCGGTAATGTGAAATATGTTATTGAAACTGAAGATGGTAGAGGTTATGTATTCATATACAGTATCAATGCTGATATAGTATATGATATATACCAGATTCCTGATATTGAGTTTTTTGAGAAACAAGAAAAGCGAAACACTAAGGTAAATAGGAAAAATGGGATCTTGAGAGAAAAAATAATTTTAATGTAATTTAAAAGTGAACTTTGGGCATATTCCATTGAATGATTGAATATGCCTATAAGTGTTTACAAAATAGAAATAATTTTTGTTCATAAGCAAAATGTATTTGTGAAACTAAACAGAATACAGGAATAAATAGGAGGATAATTTTTATGATTACTAAAGCAAGAAAATGGATTATGGTAGCTTCACTTATGCTTACTATGTGTTTTGCTATTAATAATAGCACTAGCGCAAAGGCGGCAGTAGTTACAGAAGTAGCTACGCAAAATCTTAAACTAAATAATGCTATAAATGAAGCGAAAAATGAATATGAAGGGGACGTGATTGGCGTAGGAACCATAGAATTGGGCTCTGTGACATTATCTAGTAATAGTTATCAAGTTGCATCGACTAAAAGTATTGCAGAAAATGGTAATATTTTTGGAAATGGTGTAAGATTGAGAAAACTACCTAAAAAGACAGCAACGATCCTCGAGTTAATGTATAACAGGGAGCGAGTATGTATAAATTATACTAAAAGCGCAAAAGAGTCTAATGGAAAATGGTATTATGTAAAAAGAGTTAAAACAGGAACATGGGGCTGTCGCACTAAGTGATATGCTCCCTTCTAGGTAGACAAGTGAAATAATTAAACTTGTTACTTAGGAG
>ERZ773216.343-NODE-343-length-66548-cov-6.566872_pt1 | contig 66548 bp, 60 predicted proteins | sample MGYA00511259_ERZ773216 | MGnify/ENA primary metagenome ERZ773216 (study PRJEB29015, sample SAMEA2737764) | human gut metagenome | biome: human gut; feature: human-associated habitat; material: faeces | place: China | collected 2012 ... | reverse complement strand
TTATAAGCATTGATAAATTTACTAAGTTCTGTTCTCGGCTGCGCACGGAACATTACATGCACATGATTAATGTCATGGTTCTATTATACCATAGACCGCGCTATCGAACAAGTGTTCTTTTTGTTTTTATGCAATTCATCTCCAACCTGTAGAGGAGAATTCTTGCTATATTATGTTAAAATTACGTTAATCAGTAGTTTTGTGAATATGTCTGTTCGTGTGATCTTTGCTGCTATTCTTGTGTTCCATTTTTCATTGCAAATTGAAGCATTACCGTTTTTCTTATCTTGCCGGATGGATTGGAATGCTTGTGGCGGAAATACCGTTGCTTTTGAAGAAATTTTAATTTGTAAGTTGGCCAACTATAAATTATAAATTTGATATGGGTGTCAAAACATAATAATTATCGCCCATAGAAATCTATGTTCCTTGAAAATTTCTTATAAAACAACAAATATCCATTGTTAGCTCTGTTTTGGGGTAATAACCCACACCACTGTTTCTGCTCTGTTAACTGATCTGAGGAATTAAGGCGCACTGACCCACACTGTTCAGATATCCAAACAGCTTCTTGAAGTTCAGGGCTGCCAGTTTTATCCCAAAACGGAGTTTAGTGGGGAGAAGCCCTCTTACCGGCATATGGTCTATCTGGTATTTCCTCCACAGGATGGATGGGATTGTTTCCCCTCTTTTTCACGGTAAGTTGCATCCGGGTCAGAGGAATTCTGCAGGATTTGGGAACCCATAGCTCCATCTTCTTTGGTTTTCAGCCGTCTCGTACCGGATTCTTCCACAACCGTCTATTCTTTTAAAACACGCTCCTGAAGTGGAAGTTTGAATTGCAATTAACACGAAAAGTTATTGTTCACTGTAACATTCCGCGAGGTGTTTTTTTTGCGAACAAAGTTCACAGAAAACCCGGGAATTGCGGCGCGAAGCGTGTTACTGTGAACGGTAACCACGAAAAAGATTTTCGTGAATTATGATCTTGGAAAATATTGACCGCTTATAATAAGATTAGTATAATGATGTAAAAATATAACGACTCAAAGGGAAAGTCTGACAATATAGCTGAAGCAGAACTTTTGGACACGTTATAATGGGAAAGGAGTGGAAGGAAAAAGAGAAATTAACAGCATCACAAAATGAAAAAACCAAATAATCAGGAGAAAAATCAAAGTGAAAAAGACAAGAAACATTTTAGTAAGCTTATTGGCATGCCTTTTCGTAATCCTGGCAGTACCTACAGCAGTAAGCGCAGCAGCAAAGGCACCTCAGTGCCCGAAGAAACAGACTCTGGAGTTTTATAATGCTTATATTAGTGGAAATGAAATGCCCACAGAAGGAGATGGATATATTTATATAAAGAATTTATCCAGGTCCGCTGTAATCACAAATGTAAAATCATCTAACAAATATTATACCGCATCAAAAGCAGCTGGTCTTAACGCTATTTTTGTACAAACGACATCAGATTCCGATTCCATACATGATGTAAAAGATGGCGAAAAAACAAAACTCCGTTTTACAGTAAAACAGAATGGAAAGAGCTATAACCTGTCTTGTGCCGTAACATTCAAAAAGCACTCTCGAGTATTTAAAAGTGTAAAGATCGGCTCCAAAAATTATGCTGCTCTTGCAAAAGGCCATTGGACGGTAAGGGATAAAGGAACTGCTCCAAAATCAAAAGTAAAGATTACTGTTAAAACTGTCAAGAATTATAAGGTGGACAGTATTGAAATCTTTTATAAAAATAAATCCAAAAAGATAAAAAATGGTAGAAAGATTTCTTTAAAAAATGCCACAACAATTTGTATAAACTATCATATAACAGCGAAACCAAAATATTATAAAAAGCCAACTGCAGGTTACAGAGGTTACTTCTTTGGCGGAACTGTTAAGAGTCCATTGTATGAATCTTTTTATCTAGAATATGAGGGTAATATGTTGGCTCCTCAATGATGTAGAAAAATAGCCAATAACGACGGGCTATCCCTATGCCCGTCATCCCCTTATTGAGAAAACCATGGACGATCACCACAAAAGATTCCGATTTCAGCACTGAATTACAAGATTGGAAAACTTGAGTGGGGGGGTATGTTAAATGTTATTATTTTTCAATTTTTGTAGTGGTAGACAGTGTTTATTATAAATACCAATACAGTAAAACATACACACTGTGTGGTGGTTTGAATAGACGAAGTCGGTAAAATAATGTATAATAAGAACCAAAATAAGGAGGAATCCAACTCATGGGAAGATATCTAAATAGTTCAACTCCATATGCATTATATCAAGGTGAAACAAATCAGCCATATTTTGTAGATAAATCATTATTACTGGCAGAATTGTTTCCTGTTTTGGATGCAGGCAATCAACATATTTGTATTACAAGACCAAGGCGTTTTGGAAAAACGATCATGGCCAATATGATAGCTGCATTTTTGAGTAAAAAAGTGGATTCAGATTCGATTTTTAGCAGACTAAAGATTACCAGTAATCTTAAATATAAAGAATACAGAAATAAATATAATGTAATTTCCATCGACTTTAGCAAGATATCAAGATCCTGTGACTCATATTCTGATTATATAGGAAAAATCGAGACAACTTTGATCAGAGATCTTAAGAAGGAATATCCACAGATTGAAGTGTATGAAGATGATTCGGCAGCGGATGTATTAGAAACGATTTTTGAAGAATGTAACCAGGAACGCTTTGTTTTTGTTCTGGATGAATGGGATTTTATTTTTCATAAAGATTTTATTAATGAAGAAAATAAAAAACAGTATATCCAGTTCTTAAGTAATTTATTAAAAGACCGTCCATATGTTCAAATGACTTATATGACAGGAATCCTTCCAATCGCAAAATATTCTGATGGATCAGAATTAAATATGTTTGATGAGTATGATATGGCATGTAAAGAAAAATACAGTGAATATTTTGGCTTTTTGGATGAAGAAGTTGACCAGCTTTATGACATTTATAAAAAGATAACAAAGAATCCGAAGATTTTAAGAAGTGAATTAAAAGAATGGTATGACGGTTATCGGGCGGCAGCAGGAGATTATTTGTATAATCCAAGATCGGTTGTTTGTGCATTAAGAGATAACCAACTGGCAAACTACTGGACAAGTTCTGGAACTTATGATTCTATTTTCAACTATATTAAAGGGAATATAGCAGATGTGCGAAATGATCTTGTGCTAATGGTCGCAGGAGAACATGTTCCAGCAAAAATGCAACAATATGCAGCAACAGCAAATGCGTTGCATACCAAAGACCAGATTTATTCAGCAATGGTCGTTTATGGATTGTTGACCTATGAGAATGGGAAGGTATTTATTCCGAACAAAGAGTTGATGGACAAATTTGATGAATTGCTGTTATCAAACCAGCAATTAGGATATGTTTACCGATTGGCAAGAGAATCTCAACGAATGCTTCAGGCAACAATTCATGGGGATACGGATACAATGGAAGAGATTCTTGAATACGTCCATGATACAGAAGTTCCGATTTATTCATATAATAGCGAAGTGGAATTATCAGCAATTGTAAATTTAGTTTACCTCTCTGCAAGAGATGAATACCGTGTTGAGAGAGAAGACAAAGCAGGAAAAGGATTTGTGGATTTTATCTTTTATCCAAAAAGAAATAATATACCTGGAATTATTCTGGAACTTAAAATAGATCATACACCACAAAAAGCGATAGAGCAGATTAAAGAGAAGAATTATCAACTAAGATTCCAAGGAAAAATTGGAGAAATTCCAGTATATGAAGGAAGTATATTAGCAGTTGGAATCAGTTATGACAAGAAAACTAAGAAGCATAGTTGTGAAGTAGAAATGTTGTAAAAGGATACATAATTAATTGGATGTTAACGAAGAAAAAGCAGAATTGATCAATAATCTATCACCAGTATATTTGATGTAATTTTGAATTCATTCTTTATTAAAAATTTAAATTTTTGTAGTTGGCCAACTGTAGATTTCGAGTATATGATAAAAAATAAATAAGCAACCGAAAGCGATGCGGTGGAATTTTGCTCATATTTTGAACAAATCGCTGATTCGCCCAATTTCCTACGAAAACTCGCTCTGGAGTTTGTCTAAGACCAAAGTCTTTGAAGCTCAGACATTCGTCCAATTGGGCTGCGAATTTATTCAAAATATGGCAGAATTCCAATGCATCGCTTTCGGTTGCTTATTTATTTTTTATCATATACCTGAAGTCTATAGAGTGGACAATTACAAGATTGAAAAATTCAAGTGGTGTGTATGGAAGACAGCATTTATCCCACCGATCAAAGCTTTCTTTTTATTCTCTACAGCCGTTCCACAACCACTTTACATTTTTTCTTGCAAAAAGCAATTCCGTATGCAAGAATATCATTTCGTCCTTCATTTCTTAACCGTTCATCATACCTGCGTTCCCTAATCTGCCGCATTGCATTTTCGCAAGCTTTAGAAAGTCCCTGAAATGTTTGGGCATATTTTAGTTCTATTATGATTCCTGCATCTGGATCCTCTGTCTCGATCAGAATGTCTACCAGTCCATCTCCAGATTCTATGTTTGATTGAATCAGCCATTCAGATTCACACCGTAATAATCCTAAAACAATTCCATGATAAAAAATTTCTTTTTCTTCTTTTCTGGATTTCGTATCAAAGATGCTGATCGTATTTACAAGAATCTTCGTTAAGTCTTTTTCAACTGTATCGGCATCACCTTCTTTGATTGCTTTTAAAAGCTGGTTTATTGGTTCTCTGTTATGCAAAACGCTGTCCTTAAACCATTCTTGAATCTGTAAAATATAAACTTCTCGGATTTCTTTATTCGGAATCACCAGACGATATACTCCTCGTTCTGATTTTCCTTGCTGTGTTAAATATCCTGTTGTAAATAAAATACTCCAAAGATTATCAATACTGTTATCAATCTCATCATAAGTCAATTCCATTCGAATTGATTTTTCTATCATATCACCCGCAATCAATCGTTCAATTTCATTTCTGGTTGTCTTATCAGCTTTATCAATAAATCTTTTTACAAGATCATTTCCACTTGTGTTGATCCAGTAGGATTGAGGCTCTGCATTCGGATCTTCCAGAAGGCAGTCTACATGATTGACAACATCCCATGGACAGTATACATCGGTATCTCCAAAATGATAACCATCATACCATTCTTTCGTTTCTTCTATATGATCTTTCAAATGATAATCAGCTAATAGCCTTTGAACTTCTTCATCAGTAAATCCAAATTGCTCATCAAAGCGTGAATCTGTAATAGATACGACTTTAAAATTATTAAGTCCTGTAAAAATACTTTCTTTTGAAACACGAAGACAGCCTGTTAATACTGCAAATTGCAAAGAATCATTTGTCTTAAGTGCCTCTCCAAACATTCCTCGGATCAATGTTGTCATTTCTTTGTAATATCCGTTCTGAAATGCCTTATCTAAAGGTACATCATACTCATCAATTAAAAGGATGGTTTTCTTCCCATAATGCTTATATAGCAATTCTGATAATATCTTTAGGGATGAGATCAATACTTCTTCATTCATCGAATACATTCCATCACTCAAAGAAATCATTGCATGATATATTTTTTTATCATCTTCTGTCAGTCGATCACTATCTGATAAAAAATGAAAACGATTAGCTTCCCTTCCAACTAGCTGCATCAATCGATATTTTGCATTTTCGAACGTAAGGCCTTCGACTCCTTTTAAAGAAAGAAATATGACTGGAAATTTTCCCATGTATTCTTCTTTTAGCTGCTGATTATCTGAAATATAAAGTCCATCAAATAATGTTTGATCGGTCCCAATCTCAAAGAAATACTTCAGCATACTCATATTCAATGTTTTTCCGAAACGGCGTGGTCTTGTAAATAGATTCACTTCTCCCCATCGTTCAAGAAGTTGTTCGATCAGCTTTGTTTTATCTACATAATAGAAATTTTCTTTTCGAATTTTTTCAAAATTATCAATTCCTATGGGCAGTTTCAGCTTCCTATCCATTTCTGTACACGCTCCTTTCCATTGCCTGTTATGTTGATTTTATCATTTGCATTTATAAATAGCAAGAAATCGATTATAATAGGAACTATCAAGGGACGATGGTTCCAGTTGTAGTATAAAGACAAAGATAACAGATACAAGGAGGAAGACATGAATGTAAGTTCAACGTTTAAATTAAACAATGGAAATGAAATACCAGTGATGGCACTCGGAAGTTGGGACAGCCGCGGGGACGAAGCATATCAGGCATGTCTTGATGCATTATCATCAGGCTATCGTCATATAGACACAGCAGCCTATTACGAGAATGAAGCGCTGGTTGGAGCAGCTGTCAGAGATTGCGAGATCCCAAGAGAGGAAATCTTTGTGACAAGTAAAATGTGGTACGAAGATATGGTAGAAGGAAAACAAGAAGCTGCATTTGAAAAGACATTAAAAGAGCTTGGACTTGAATATGTGGATATGTATTTATTACACTGGCCGATCAATGATGTCAAAGGTTCCTGGAAAGTTCTTGAGAAATATTATGAACAAGGACTGATCAAGAATATAGGAGTCAGCAATTTTCGTCCAAAACATTTAAAACAATTAGAAGTAACAGCTAACATTGCACCAGCGGTTGATCAGATTGAAATCTGCCCATTCCTTGTGCAGGAAGAGACCGTAAATTATTGCCAGGAACATGATATTGTTGTAGAAGCATGGGGACCTCTAGGCAAAGGAAAACAGCTTTCAGAACCAGAAATCGTAGCTATTGCTAAAAAATACAATAAAACACCTGCACAGATCATCTTACGCTGGCATTTGCAGAGAGGGATCGTAAGCCTTCCAAAATCTGTTCACAAAGAACGGATCATACAGAATGCGGATATCTTTGATTTTGAATTATCAAAGGAAGACATGCAGATCATGATGTCGATGGACTTGAGAGAATCAACAGGCAGGGGATATCCTGAACAATACGAGTATTGATTTATGATGCAAATATAAACAAAATAAGAACGAGAAAATCAAGTTATATGGAGATTTTCTCGTTCTTATTTATTTTTATAATTATCTAAACCTGAATTCTTCCAGCAATTTCATTCCCAACAGCATACCGTTTTGATCCAACGCCGATGATCATATAATCGCTGCTTTTACAAACAACTTGCAGTTTACTTCCCTGTTCAATCTTCAGTTCGCGGAGCTTTTCAACAGTTTCAGGTAAGCCTAATGCCCACTTGACAGTGCAAGTCGCTCCCTGCATGACTTTTGTTAATGGTTGCATGATAATCCCTCCTTCGAACTTATATGATGTATTTCTTTCTTATATTTTATTAGTCAAAAGTAAGGTTAGTCAATCGCAACATATAAAAACTGAAAACTTTCTCAATAAAAGTAAATTGAATATAAAATTATTCAGGAATGATCTCACCGCAGATTAGCTGAATGCTTTCCGTGACCATTCCAAGATAATTATCGTCGATCAAGGCAATGATCGTATCGCCAACATGAATTTCAGTGCTTCCTCGAGCAATGATCTCTTCATCGCCACGATTTAAAGTAACGATCAAGCAATGTTCTGGCCATGGAATATCTTTTACAAGCTGTTTGGCTGCAATGGAACCAGTGCCAACGGCAAAACCACGAAGAACCTTATGATCAGCATCTTCGCTTTCTTTAAAGCCATTTTTAGCAAGAATTCGTCCTAGCAGACTTTCGTAAATTGGTTCACTCTTTAACAGATGTGCAACAAGATAGCTGATGATACAAACAACTGCCAGTGAAAGGAAGTGTTCAAATGTACCAGTCATCTCAGCAATCAGCAGGATACCTGTGATCGGTGCACGTACGATCGCTGTAAAGAATCCAGCCATGGAGATCGTAATAAAGTTCACTAAGTAATAAGAAGGAATTCCACTTGCCTGAATCACCAGTGTTCCATAGATCGCCCCAAGGTATGCACCGAGAATCAACAGTGGAAAGAAGATTCCACCAGGAGCCCCGGAACCAAAACAGAAGGCGGAGAAGAAAAACTTAGCAACTAATAATAATAACATTGTAGAGACAAGTAAAGTATGTCCTGTGATCAGAGAGATCATAGCATGTCCACCTGCTAAGATAGAAGGCAGCGTGTAACAAACGATCCCAGATACTACAAAAGGAAATACGATACGGTATTTTGCTGGGATTTTTTTCATTGCTCCAAATAAATCCTGTCCTTTCAACATGATAAAGTTATAAAAAGCACCACAAAGTCCAAGCAGGATTCCAAGAAGTATTAACATCCAATAATGTACAAGAGGAAGAGCAGCCTTTAAATGAAAATCAAAAACTGGAGATAATCCAAAGACATTTTTTGAAATAAAATCGGAAGTTACACATCCAGAGATGATGCAGACTAACATAGAGCTGTTAAAGTTCTTCTGTAATTCTTCCAGTGAAAACATCACACCTGCAAGCGGTGCATTAAAGGCAGCGGCAAGACCGGCACCTGCACCACAAGTCATCATATAGCGTTCTTTGGTTTGAGATTTTTTTGTAATCTTAGCAATACCCTTTGCAACCATGGCACCAAGCTGTACGGAAGGGCCTTCGCGTCCCAGAGATAAACCTCCAAGAATACATAAAGTTCCACCAATGATCTTAGAACAAAGAACACGGTGCCAGTTCTGATTTAAATAACCTTTCAGCTCTCCTTGAACCTGTGGGATACCACTTCCAGAAGCCATGCCTTCCCAAGACATGAGCCATCCAACGATCAGTCCCATAACGATCAAAACGATAAACCAGACAGCTATCCAGAAAGGCCTTGTTTTAGTAAATGCAATGATCGTAAATAATAGTTTTTCAGCGTTATTTAAAAGCAGGCGGTAAATGACAGAAATGCATCCGGCAAAGATTCCGACAAGCAGTCCGTCAAATACAAGTGAGACAGAAAATCCGTGGGGATTTTCCAGTAAGCTTTTCATTTGCTTCAAAATAATACCCTCCTTTTCTTTTCATATTCATATCGAATTTTATTTTACTACAAATTATGATATAATGGGAAAAGATTTTAAAAAGGAGGTCGAAAAATGCCGCCAATTACGAATGACTGGGCAGATTATTTAAAAGAAGAATACAAAAAGCCATATTATAGGAAATTATACCAAAAAGTTATGGATGAATATCACACTAAGCTGATCTTTCCACCAGCTGACGATATCTTTAATGCATTTCATTTTACTCCAGTAAAGGATGTAAAAGTTGTGATCTTAGGGCAGGATCCATATCATGGAGATGGACAGGCACATGGATTGTCATTTTCTGTAAAACCTGGAGTAGAAGCGCCCCCATCATTGGTTAATATTTATAAAGAATTGAACGAAGATCTTGGATGCTATATTCCGAATAATGGATATCTAAAGAAATGGGCAGACCAGGGTGTTATGATGTTAAACACAGTATTGACTGTACAGGCACATCGTGCGAATTCTCACAGAGGTATTGGATGGGAGGAGTTTACTGATGCGGCGATCAGAGTGTTGAATCAACAGGACCGTCCGATCGTATTTATGCTTTGGGGACGTCCAGCACAGAGTAAGAAAGCATTACTTGATAATCCGAATCATTTGATATTAGAAGCACCGCACCCAAGCCCGTTATCAGCATATAGAGGATTTTTCGGATGCCATCATTTTAGTCAGGCAAATGAATTTTTGAAAGAACATGGACTAGCGCCAATTGATTGGCAGATAGAGAATATTTAATGGAGAACAAGGGAAACAATGAGTAAGATAATATTTTTTGACATCGATGGAACATTATATGATTCTAGAATCGGAATTCCAGAATCAACAGTTAATGCATTGAATCGGTTGATCGCAAATGAGCACAAGATCGTTATGTGCACGGGAAGAAGCAAGGGAATGATTCCAGAAGAATATTTCCATATGGGATTTGATGGAGTGATCTTAGGGGCAGGAACTTATGTAGAGTATGAAGGCAAGATCCTGCATCAGGAACTGATGACACCAGAAGAAGTACAGACAGTGATCGACTGGGGAAAGAAACAGAAGATCGGAATCATCTTAGAAGGAGAAAAATATGGATATTATGATCTGGAGAACACAGATGATTATTATATTGCGATGAAGAATAAAACAGAAGCAGACTGTAAAACAACATTATATCCATTAAATGAAGCAGTGGATGTTCCAAAATGGACATACCATCATATGGAGCTTTCAAAGAAACCAGAGATCGAAGAGATCCTTGGACACAAATACAAAGGAACATATCATGAGCCTGTAAATTCAGTAGAATTTGTACCATTAGGTGTTAATAAGGCGAAGGGAATAGAAGTGATCCTTGATCATACAGGAATTTCAAGAGAAGATTCTTATGCATTTGGTGACAGTGCCAATGATATCGATATGATCAAATATGTAAAATATGGTGTTGCAATGGGTAATTCTGTACCAGAATTATTAGAAATCGCACCATATCAGACAGCAAGAGTTGATGAAGATGGAATTGAAAAAGGCTTGAAGAAATTTGGTCTGATCTAACATACAAAGGAGAGAAAATCATGAAAAAGATCATCAAGAAAATTACTGCAATGGCGGTCATGTCATTGTTTGCAGCGACACAACTTCAGACACCACAGGTGAATGTTCAGGCAGCAGATGGTGTTGCAACAGCAGAAAAAACAACGGCAAAACAGCCAAAGATCTATGGAAGATCAGGAATCGTTATTGATGCGAAATCAGGAAAGATTTTGTATGCAAAGAAGGTAGATGACCGTCATTATCCAGCAAGTATCACAAAGATCTTAACAACATTGGTTGCGATTGAGAATAACAAAGATTTATATGATGAAGTTACATTTTCAAGTTATGCAGTTAACAGCATTGAGCCAGGAAGTACACATATCGGAATTAAGGCAGGAGAGAAGATTCCATTGATCGATGTACTGAATGCGATCATGTTAGAATCTGCGAATGAGGCATGTAACGGAGCAGCAGAACATACAGCAGGAACTACAAAGAAATTCGTAGAACTGATGAATAAAAAAGTAAAAGAACTTGGATGTACAGGTTCTCATTTTGTAACAACCAACGGATTGCATGATGATGATCATTATGTAACAGCAAGAGATATGGCAAAGATTTCAAAAGCAGCACTTGAAAATGAAACATTCCGTTATGTTGCATGCAAACCTAATTATTATATTGCACCAACGAACAAAGATAAACATGGAAAAGAGCTTTGGAATCATCATAAGATGGTGAAACGAACAATGTTTAACTATGATGGTGTTGAAGGTGGTAAAACAGGATATACAACAAAAGCAGGAGGGACTCTTGTAACATTTGCTAAGAGAGGAGATCAAGAACTGATCGCAGTAGATCTTTGTGCACATGGATATGAGTTATATGAAGATACGATCAAGATGTTAAATTATGGATTTAACAATTATAAGACAATCGCACCATTTAAGACAATGAATACAGTACTGAAAGATGATACATATGGTTTCTTAAAAACAGGAAATGAATTATCTCCATATAAGATTCCATTAAAACATTTAAATGACGTGACAGTGATGTTAGAAAAAAAACAATCTGCTTCCAAACTTACATATAAATGTAAAGATAATAAATATATCATAAGTTATGATGGAAAACAGATTGGTTCTGTGAAACTTCATTAATTATTAGTACAGATTAATTAGTTGTACGTAAAATGATCAGATTAAGGGCTTCTGGTACGATAGAGATATCGACTGGGAGTCCTTCTTCTAATATTTCACCATCATAATCGATGGCGATCCCGGCAGTTTGTTCTGTTGGAAGAACAGATAATTCCTTCGTCTGGAAATATTCGATAGAAGGATGCTTTGGATGTTCTCCTTGGAATAATTTAAAGATCAAATCTGGTGCTTCTGTAAGAAGTGCCATTTTCTTGATGATCATAACATCTAAATATCCGTCAGAAACAGATGCAAGAGGGGCCGCGTCTGCAAAACCTCCGACACTCTTTGAGTTTGCAACCAAGAACAACATGATATCTTCAGTTCCGGAATATTCCTTACTGTTAAATGTTAAAGTCATATTTTGTGAAAGCTGTTTTGGAAATTCTTTTACACCTTCCAGATAATAGGCCATCTTACCAAGAACGGCTTTCTTATCTTTTGGAACTTTGTAAGCGATATCTGTTAACATACCTGCAGCCAGAACATTGATGAAGTATTCGTTATTGACACGTCCAACATCAACCTTCTTTGTCTGGAAGTCTTTGATCATCTGACAGAAACCATCCGCAGTCTGAGGAAGTTTCATATATGTAGCAAAATCATTGACTGTTCCAGCGGAAATGATTGCCATAGGAATATTACTTTCACTTAAGATCAGACCGTTCGTAACTTCATTTAATGTACCGTCACCACCAACAGATACAATAAAATCATAATCTCCTGGTTTTAATTCGGCAGCACGATTCTTCGCATCATCCTTGCCTTTTGTGTAAAAAACATCAACATGGGAACAAATTTGATCAAGGATCAATGTTGCCATGATCTCTCGTAACATAGAATCAATATTTTGTTTACCGGATGATGGGTTGATAATAAATAAACCTTTCATTGAGATTCCTCCTTATAAACATAAAGTGCCGGAAACGAGGCATAAGTCTCCGGCACATGAAGTGTTCCCGAGGTGATTCGAACACCCGGCCTACCGCTTAGGAGGCGGTCGCTCTATCCAGCTGAGCTACGGAAACATACATATAATTTATCGAAATCTATTTTACAGATTCTTAACGAAAATGTCAATTGAAAATAGAAAAGAAATACTAGTAAGGCTAAGACGGGTTGACTTTTTACCATTTTTTCTTTAAAGTTATTGTAATAATAAAGAAGAGGAAGAAAAGAAGAACGATGTTATAATATAGAAAGAATAAAGGAGAAGAATTATGATGGGAAAAGTTTTTGTATTTTTAGCAGATGGATTTGAAGAAATCGAAGGTTTAACTGTAGTTGATATGCTGCGACGTGCGGAGATTCCAACAGTTACAGTCTCTATCGGAAGTTCCAGAAATATCATTGGTGCACATCGTATTGAAGTTGAAGCAGATATCATGTTTCATGAAGTATTAGAAGCGGAGGGAGCAATGTATGTACTTCCAGGAGGAATGCCAGGAACGCTTCATCTAAAAGATCATGAAGGACTTGGAAAATTACTTCAGAAGGCGTATAAGAACGAGAAGTATCTTGCAGCCATCTGTGCAGCACCAACAGTATTTGAAAAATACGGATTTCTAGAAGGAAGAAAGGCAACTTCATATCCAGCGATGAAAGAAGAATTAAAATCCGCAGATTACCAGACAGATAAAGTTGTAGTAGATGGAAAAATCATTACAAGTCGTGGAATGGGAACAGCGATTGATTTTGCAGCCAAATTAGTAGAAATCATCAAAGGAACAAAAGAGAAGGACGAATTACTGAAAAGTATTGTATACGGAGAATAATCATTTATGGACAAATCAGAGAAAATCAGCTGGTTTGAGCAGTTTAAGATCGCCTGCTTAAAACCAAGCCAGTACAAAAGACTTCTTAACCTTGCAAAAGGGAAAGTTATTTTATTTCTTGCAGCGATCACATTGATCACAACGATTCTCGGATATGGAATGGATGTTGCAGGATTTACAGTCAGTGTTGGTGGATGGAAGAATTTTATTTTAAACAGACTGCCTGCATTTGAATTAAAAGATGGAACATTATCTGTTGATCAGGAGATGGATTTTGAGATCGGCGGTGTACATTTTGTGGCAGATACATCCAAGGATAAAGTATCAACTGAAGATTTAAGCAATAAGTATCAGATGGAACTGGTATTTGCTAAGAATGAGATGGTGGTAAAGAATACAGCTGTTGGAAACATGATGAATACTTTTTCATTTAAGAATATGAAGAATGTTGAATTCAATAATCAGGCAATGCTATCTATGGTGCCGATGATCCGTATTTTTATTGTGATCATGTTCTTTACACAATGGATCGCAAATATTATTTCTTATTTAACAGTCTGTATTTTTATTACAATGCTCACATATTTTAATCAGAGAACAAGAATGGACCGTAAGAATCGAGAAGATGTATCCTTTGGAAAGATCTTTAAGCTGTCTATTTATGCCAGAGTTATATTTGAGTTGGTGGAAACGATTGGTGTTACTGCCGGTTCTGCGATATTTACAGGAATGGCGTGGATGTTTATTTCATATTTTGGAAGTTATCAACTTTTACTCGCAGGATTTATGCGTCCGGAAGACCGTCAGAAACCAGACGAAATGCTGTAAAACAATCGGAATTGATCTAAAAATGTATACAAAGAGAAAGGCCTCGGACATTTGTCCGAGGCTTCTCTAATGTCATATGTAGTTTGGGTATTGTGCTGGGTCTTACTTTTAAGTTTCAAAACTAGTCATTATGATTCGTCTCATTCTAGTCGCCATTGTCAGTCTCATTCTAGTCAACATAGCAAGTCTGTGTTCAAGTCAATGATGTGTCCGTTACTCTTGTCTGCAAGATGCCAAAAACTTGTCAAAAACTAGTACGCGGTTATGTATAAAGTCTTAAGAAAGAATTTCGTATATCGATGGAGAAGACCCAAGGAATTACCATTGATATACAAAAAAAGGCGCTCCAATCCTATGATCGGAACGCCTTTGTTCTTGAACAATTTTAATTATACACATACTATAGAAAATGTCAATAAAATCATTTGTACATTTTTAAAAACATTAAAGATAAATAATAAAAAGAGCAGATAGGGAAATCTGCTCTTTTTGAGGGGAGTATAAATAAATTAATAAGGGGTTATAATCGAAAATAAACATATCCTCGATAAGTTCATGATATATGATTGGTTGAAAAAAATCAAGTGATTTTTTTAAAAAAAGTAAAATAAAAGTAAAATAATTTTTTTTTTGTATATATGAAAGAGATTTCGCACAAAATAATGCTGTATTAAAAAGAAAGGAGAATGAACATGGCAAAGAATTGTTCGAATTCAAGTAACAAAAATCAGTCTTCCAATACAAGCAACAGCGGAGGATCTAACAGATCAAAGAACCAGAATAAAAACAAAAGTCAGAATAGTTCAACAAACAGCAACAAAAATGCAAATGATGAGTACTAATTAGAAGAGAGGAATCCTTGTGAAATCGGCATAAGGATTCCTCTTTTCTATAGAAAATACTTGTTAGTTCCAAGAGTCTGTGATGTGCATATGCTAACAAAAAGAGGACTTTTATGGAATTTGAAAATATATCATTAAAAGAAGGGATCAAGCTTTCAAAAGATAAAAAGCATTATATTTTGATGGATGTCAGAGAGGAAGAACGGTACAAAGAAGGGCATTTAGAAAATGCGATCAGCTGTCCCTATGGAATCTTAAAAGAGTGTTATGAACAGATGGATGGGAAAAAGATCATTGTTTATTGTGATTTCGGCGGACAGAGTATGATGGCAGCCAGACACTTGAGGAAAGATGGATTTGAAGTTTATAATATCATCGGTGGTGTCTATTATTATATGAAAGAAAAAGAACAAAATAAGTCGGCGGCTCAGCATATTACAAAAGTTGACAGTTGACGAAAAATAAGGAAAACGGTAGAATAGGAACAGAATAAAAATACAAAGGAGAATTGAGTGAAGACAGTTGAACTGATTGCACCATGCCATTTTGGGCTGGAAGCAGTATTAAAAAGAGAAATCCTGGACTTAGGATATGAAATTGTTAAAGTAGAAGACGGGCGAATAACATTTCGTACAGATTTAGATGGGATTGCCCGTGCGAATATATTTTTAAGAACAGCAGAAAGAATCTTATTAAAAATAGGTTCTTTTAAAGCATATACATTTGATGATCTGTTTGAAGGAACAAAGAAACTTCCGTGGGAAGATTATATTCCAGAGAATGGACGCTTCTGGGTAAAGAAGGCATCAACAGCGAAGAGTAAATTGTTTAGCGCACCGGATATCCAGTCAATTGTCAAGAAGGCTATGGTTGATCGTATGAAGTCTAAATACAAAGTATCATGGTTTAATGAAGATGGAGATGATTATCCGGTCCGCGTATTTATTTTAAAGGATCAGGTGACGATTAGTTTAGATACAACAGGTATACCGCTTCATAAGAGAGGATACCGTAAGTTGGTCAGTGAAGCACCAATCCGTGAGACACTGGCAGCAGCTCTTCTTATGCTCACACCATGGCATAAGGATCGAATCTTAGTCGATCCATTCTGCGGAAGTGGAACATTTTTGATTGAAGCGGCAATGATGGGGATGAATATGGCACCAGGAATGAACCGTTCTTTTGAATCTGAACATTGGAGCAATTTCCTGCCAAAGAAAGCATGGTATGATACCATTGATGAGGCAAATGATCTGGTCAATCATGATATAGAGATGGATCTTCAGGGATATGACAAAGATCCAAGAATGTTAAAGATCGCAAGACAGAATGCTCAGGATGCAGAAGTTGATCACTTGATTCATTTTCAGCAAAGAGAGGTCAAAGATTTACGACATCCAAAGCCATATGGATTTATCATTGCTAACCCTCCATATGGAGAACGACTGGAAGATCAGGAGACTCTCCCACAGCTATATACAGAGATGAAAGAAGCATTTGACCGCTTGGATACATGGTCTAAGTATGTCATCACTTCTTATGAGGATACAGAAAAATATCTTGGAAAACCAACAAAGAAACGTAAAGTTTACAATGGAATGATCCGAGGAGAGTTTTACCAGTACCTTGGACCGAAACCGCCAAGAAGGAGAAAATAATGAAACAGAGATTAATCTTTGCCACGGGCAATGAACATAAGATGAAAGAGATCAGAGAGATTCTTGATGAATCCAAATACGAGATCATTTCTATGAAAGAAGCAGGAGTAGACATTGACATCGTAGAAGATGGAAAAACATTTGAAGAAAATGCGTTGATCAAAGCAAAAGCGGTGATGGAAGTCACAGGACAGTTAACACTTGCAGATGATTCAGGATTAGAAATTGATGCACTAAATGGAGAACCTGGAATCTATTCTTCCAGATATCTTGGAGAAGATACTTCTTATGTGAAGAAAAACAGTGTGATCCTTGAAAGATTAAAAGATGTACCAGAAGAGAAGAGAAGTGCAAGATTCGTTTGTGCGGTCGCAGCTGCATTTCCAGATGGACAAACGAAGGTGATTCGTGGTACTATGGAAGGGATTATAGGATATGAGATCAAAGGAGAGAATGGATTTGGATATGATCCGATCTTCTATTTACCACAATATGGGAAGTATAGTGCTGAACTGAGCAGTGATGAGAAGAATGCGATCAGTCACAGAGGCGAAGCACTGAGACGTATACGAGAAGTTTTGTAAATAAAACAAGGAGAAAGTTTATGAGGATATTGGTGATCAGTGATTCCCATGGACGCAATGATGATATCGAGGGAGTTTTAAAACAGGTAGGCGACATCGATATGATGATCCATTGCGGAGATGTGGAACGTGGAGATTCATACATACGAGAAATAGCGGACTGCCCAGTAGTTATGGTCGCAGGAAACAATGATTACTACTTAGATCTGCCAAGCGAAGAAGAAGTGAGAATTGGCGATTATAAAGTATTAGTGACTCATGGACATGGCTATTATGTAAACTCAGGTGTGGATTATTTAAGAGAACATGCTTTGGAATATGGATATGATGTTGTAATGTATGGACATACTCATGTGCCATATATTGAGATTGGGGATGATGTAACGATTTTGAATCCAGGAAGTATTTCCTATCCTCGTCAGGCAGGAAGGAAACCAACTTTCCTGATCATGGAGATCGACGAAGAAGGACAGGCACATTATGCCCATGGATATTACAAAGAACAGTTTGACGAATTAATGCTATAATATGAATGATGGAAGTATCGTAGGTGGTATTTCCATCTTTTTTCTGCGATAGGTTTGATTTGATAAGATAAGAAAGGGATGACAATGAAGAAAAAAGATATCATTGAAGGAAAGATCATAAAGACAGAATTCCCAAATAAGGGAACATTTATCTGCGAAGATCAGAAAGTTACAGTCAAAGGTGTCATTGATGGGCAGATGATCAAAGGGCAGATTACCAAAAAGAGAAAAAGTGGCTGTGTGGTAAGATTGTTAGATGTATTAGAGAAATCTCCATTAGAAGATGCAAAACCAGTCTGTCCACACTTTGGAATATGCGGTGGATGTTTTTATCAGACGGTATCTTATGAAAACCAGTTAAAGATCAAAGAGGGAATGGTACGTGATCTGTTAAAAGATCATGTCAATGATGATATATGGGAAGAAATCAAAGGAAGTCCCAAAGTGCATGGGTATCGCAATAAAATGGAATTCTCTTTTGGGGATGAGGTAAAAGACGGTCCATTAGCATTGGGAATGCACAAAAAGAACACATTCCATGATATTGTAAACATCACAGACTGCCAGATTGTAGACAATGATTACAATCTGATCGTAAAATGTGCATTAAATATCGCACAACAGATGGAGCTGCCATTCTATCATAAGATGCGTCATGAAGGATATTTCAGACATTTAGTTGTAAGAAGAGCAGAAAGTTCTGGAGATATTTTGGTAAATATTGTAACGACATCGCAGGTAGAAGCAGATCTTACCAAACTTAGAGATGCATTATTAGAATTACCATTGAGTGGAAAGATCATTGGGATTCTTCATACAACAAACGACAGCTTTGCAGATGTGGTACAGGCAGACAAAATAGATATTTTATATGGACAGGATTATTTCTATGAGGAAATTTTAGGATTAAAATTCAAGATTTCACCATTTTCATTCTTCCAGACAAACACATTAGGGGCAGAGGTACTTTATAAGACTGCCAGAGATTTTGTTGGGGAGACAAAAGATAAAGTGATCTTTGATCTGTATAGTGGAACTGGAACGATCGCGCAGATGTTAGCACCAGTTGCTAAGAAAGTTGTTGGAGTCGAGATCGTTGAGGAAGCGGTAGAGGCAGCGAAAGTCAACTCAGAATTAAATGGATTGGATAATTGTGAATTTATTGCAGGAGATGTATTAAAGGTTGTGGATGAATTAGAAGATAAGCCAGACTTTATCGTACTTGACCCTCCTAGAGATGGAATCCATCCAAAAGCGATTCAGAAGATTATTGATTTCGGGGTTGAACAGATGGTATATATCAGTTGCAAACCGACAAGTCTTGCGAGAGATCTGGAAGTGTTTGAGGCAGCAGGATATAAAGTTAAGCGAGCTACAGCGGTAGATCAGTTCCCGAATACGGTTCATATCGAGAGTATGGTGTTGATACAAAAGGACAATATCTAAAAATCCTTGAATTTAAGCGGTTTGTGAAGCATTTCAGTTTTAAGAAAATAAGTGAAACTTACAGTCAAAAAGAGCTTTTAGAAGAAATTACAGTTGTTGTAGCTCTTGATGTCGTTGAGAGGGACACAAGAAATCCTAGTTTTATAAATGAAAGTAAATCATCGGACAGATGATAAATTATAGGGATACTTTAATTACAAAGTATCTCTATTTTTTATACAAAATTTATAAAGAAGGGAGAAAATGTAATGAAGAACACAGCGATAAGTGCAACAAAAAAGAATACTCATAACATAACATTTCCAAAAAAATAAAAATGGGAGGAGGCATGAGATGTTAAAAATCAGAATGCAAGGAATGACAAGCGACATTGAATGGTTCCAAAAAATCTTAGAGGAAGATAAAAGAATCAGAGTACTTGGGATTTCAGAACCATTTGCAAACAAAGGAACAAATAAATATTTTCGAGTTTATGCAGAAGTAAATAAAAAAGAAAAGTAGAAAGAGAGGAAATGTTATGTGTAGAGTAATCGCAATCGCCAATCAAAAGGGTGGAGTAGGAAAAACAACAACAGCAATCAATTTAGGAATTGGATTAGTTAGACAAGGAAAAAGAGTATTATTAGTAGACCTCGATCCACAGGGACATTTAACAATAGGTCTAGGATTTTCAAAAAAAGTTCCAGTAACTTTAAAAAATATGTTAGAAAATATTGTTATGGGGATTAAATTTGATCCTAGAGAAGTAATTTTACATCATGAAGAAGGAGTCGATGTAATTCCGTCTAATAAATTACTTTCAGGTTTGGATGTGTCATTGATTATGGCAGAGGATCGAGAAATAATATTAAGAGAATATTTGATGCTACTCAAAGAAGATTATGATTTTATGATTATAGATTGTATGCCATCTTTAGGAATGTTGACAATCAATGCTCTAACAGCCGCAGATAGTGTATTGATTCCAATGGAGCCAGAATATTATGCAGCAGATGGCTTAATGGAATTGTTAAAGGTTTATAGTGCAATTAAGGCGAAGTTTAATCCAGACCTCAAAATTGAAGGAATTGTCTTTACGTTTGATACTCCAACATTTAATAATTCAAAACGAAATAAAAAAGCAGTCATTAGTACATATGGAGACAAAATAAGAATTTTCAAAGAGTCTATTCCAAGAGCTGTAACGATCGCAGAGACGGCTTCAGAGGGAATTAGTATATTTGCCTATGATGGTAGTGGAAAAGGCGCTCAAAGCTATCAGAAGCTTGTAGAGGGGGTGCTGGATCATGCGTAAACCAAAAAAGGAAATACATTTAACAAGTTATGAAGAATTATTAGGAATTGAGGATAACCAAGAAAATAGTGTTGATAAGATAACAGAAATACCGATAGATTGTTTATATGGCTTTAAGAATCATCCATTTCATGTGATAAATGATGAAAAAATGCAAGAAACTGTGGACAGTATTAAAGAATATGGTGTTTTAAATCCTTGCATTGTCAGACCAAGAGAAGGTGGTGGATATGAAATCATATCTGGACATCGTAGAAAATATGCATGTCAATTGGCAGGAAAGGCCAAAATACCGGCAATCATAAGAAACTATACAGATGATGAAGCAACAATTATTATGGTAGATTCAAATATACAAAGGGAACACATTCTACCAAGTGAAAAGGCACATGCTTATGCTATGAAGTATGAAGCTCTGAAACATCAAGGAGTCAAAGGAAGAAAAAATACAGCAGATATGGTAGGGGAAATGGCAGGAGATAGTAGTAGAACAGTACAAAGATATATCAGATTGTCAAAATTAGTTCCAGAATTATTAAAGTATGTAGATAATGGAGAGTTACAATTAGTTTCAGCAGAACAACTTGCAGGTTTAACAAAGGAAGAACAGAAAATAGTATTGGATGTAATCGAGTATTTGGTAATATTCCCGAACAGACAATTGGCAACAAAGATTAAAGAATTAAGTCAGACTGGAAATCTAAAGAAAGAAACTCTCTACGAAATTTTTGTTCAAAGAAATGAGACAAGAGTGAATGTAACGATATCATCAAAACGGATTAAAAATTATTTTCCAGAAGAATATACGAAGGAGCAGATGGAATCTGTTATTTACGAATTACTAGAAGAATGGAGTCATAAGAAAGGAATTGTACAATGAATGATATAATTTTTGATTATTATCGAGGGGTTGAAGCGGAGCAATATTCGTTTTACAGAATCCCTAAAATGCTGTTTACAGATACTATTTTTCAAGATTTGTCATGTGAAGCAAAGGTACTCTACGGTCTAATGTTAGACCGTATGAGTTTAAGCCTAAAAAATCATTGGATGGATGAAGAAGAAAGAGTCTATATTATTTTTACGGTCAATAATATCTGTGATCTTATGAACTGTGGAACACAAAAAGCGGTGCGATTACTAAAAGAGTTAGATGTTAAAACAGGAATCGGTTTGATTGAAAAGAAAAGACTAGGTTTAGGAAAACCTAATGTTATTTATGTAAAGAATTTTATGATTAAAGACGAGGAAGGAGAAAAGCAACAGACAGAACAGAAGCAGTCAAGAATTGTGGACATCGAAGAACTACAGGATAAGAGACAGAAGTTCTTGAATGATGAAAATCACAATTCAGGAATAGTGAAAATCATAAATCAGGAAGATGCAGAATCAGAAGTACAGAATAGTGAAAATCACAATTCAGGAATGATGAAAATGGAAAATCAGACAGTATCTGAAACACAACTCAAGAATAGTGAAAATCACAATTCAGAGAGAAGAAATTTAGAAAATTTACCAGATTATGAATCAAAATCCAAAGAATTTGGCAAAAATCAAGAGAAAATAATAGAACAAAAAGATTCAATAGCTTCTGATGCACAATTCAAGAATAGTGATTTTCACAATTCAAGAGTTGTGAAAATCACAAATCAAGAATTTTCAAGATCACAAATCAAGAATGATGAAAATCACAATTCAGAAGTTGTGAAAAACAATATTCTGGAGTTCTCAAAATCACAATCAAATAAGACTAATATAAATAAAACTGATAATAATCAATCTATCTTATCAAAAAACGTAGATTTATCAGAAGACGAGATGGATAAGATTAACCATTGCAGGAAAATTGTAAAGAAGCAGATATCGTATACAGCATTTCAAAAAAATAAATTTTATCGTATAGAGTTAGTGGATGAGTTGGTAGAACTAATGACAGAAATATTCATGATGCCGGATGAAGCATTTGAAAGAGTGAACGGCACAGAAAAGTCTATAGCAGTTATTAAGAGTCGATTTTGTAAGATAAATCAATTGCATATTGAATACGTGTTGGATAGTATGCAGAAGAATCAGACGAATATCGGAAATATCAAGGCATATTTACTGACAGCTCTTTATAATTCAACAATTACGATGGACAGCTATTATCAAGCAAGAGTGAATTATGATTTAAGAGAAAATTTTTAAAATAACATAACAATTACATAAAGAATGAGTAGAAAGCTGAACAAATAAACCTGTTCAGCTTTCTTTATGCCCAAAAACGGAAGGAGAAGATAAAATGCTGAATCATATTACAACGAATCAATGTCGGATGCTTCTGCAGGAAGCAAATTTTATCAAAAAACAATATCCAAAGAGAATCAAGGAATTCCAAGAAATATTAAAAGAAGATCGATCACTGATTGAAATGTCAGTGGATATATCAGCTAAAATTTCTACGAATACAGGAGGACATACAGGAGAGATAAAAGATTTAGAAAATGAAAGAATAAAAAATCAAATCTTAATTCGTAATTTGAAGACAGAAATTTTATATATGGATAATCGATTACTGCAGATAAAAATCTTAGAGAATATGATGATACGACTAAAAAGTATGCAGGTGCAATGTATTGAACAAACATATTTTGAAAGAAAAAAGCCACTGCAGATTTGTCAGAAGTTATATATCAGTCGAAGTGCATATTATCGGTATTTGAATAAAGGGATTGAAGAACTTACCAAATTATACAATCAAAATATTGTCAGTGATGCAGAGACAGAGAATGAGGAGAAATAAAGATGAGATTTACACAACAACAGATTGATCAGGCAAAGCAGGTGCCCGTAGAACATATTGCAAAATCCGTAGGTTATACAGTAGTTAAGAAAGGAAGATATTTTTCATTAGAAGAAATGGATTCTTTAATGATTAATACCAGAAAAAATCTGTGGTGGAGATATTCAAATGGAACACATGGAAACAGCATTGATTTTTTGATAGAATTTGCAAATTACAGTTTCCAGCAGGCGGTAAAAGAATGTTTAGAAGTTGCGAACATTGATATCTCTTTTCAACAGGATGAAATAAAGAATTATAGGAAAGATTATGATAATACATCATCAAGAGAGATGAAACTTCCAAAGAGATCAGATAGGTTTCAAAGATTATATGCGTACTTGATGAAGAAAAGAAAATTATCATCGGATACCATTCAATTTTTTATTAGAAAACAACTACTGTATGAAGAAGAGAAACACCATAACATAGTATTTTTAGGAAGAGATAAGGAAGGAAAAATACAATATGCAGGAGTTCATGGCACGTTAGAACTGAATGGAAAAAAAGCATTTCGTGGTGATGTGGAAGGAAATAACAAATCATACGGAGTAAATCTAAGGAATGAAAAATCGACAAAGTTAGTTGTATTAGAAGCAGTGATTGATCTAATGAGTTATTTTGAAATTCAAAATAGAACGAAAGGATCATGCGAAGAGAATCTTCTGGCTCTTGGAATGTTAGCTGATCTTCCACTGGAAACATTTTTGAAGGAAAATTCAAAGATTAGAGAAATTATATTTGCTTTAGATCATGATGAAAAAGGACAAGAGGCAACAGAAAAATTAATAAAAAAGTATCAGCAAAGAGGATTTGAAGTATGTAAATATCAATATCCAGAACAATATAAGGATATAAATGATTACTTAAAACTGGGGTTTCAGGGGCGTAAGAGTCCCCTGACAAGATGGCGTTTGTAATACATTTGGAAGGAACTTCTAAATGTATTACAAAATGCGTATCTTGCCAGTTATATTGCTAAGCAGAGTGTGTGTATTACAAAATGCGTAAGGAAAGATTGCTTTTCTATGTGAGGAAAGCTGAAAAAGAAAGGAATCAGGAATGAAAAAATGGATATATAATGTGTTGTTTATTTTATGTGTTGTAGTTGTTGTGTATGCAACATTGAAAATCTATAACCAGAAAGAAGAATATAAGAAAGCAGAAACAGAATATGAGCAGCTACAAAAGAAAGAAAAAAACATAGATTTTGGAGAACTGAAAAAACTTAATAAAGATATCGTTGCATGGATAAAAATTCCAGGAACAAGAATTAATTACCCTATTGTACAAGGAAGTGATGATGAAGAATATATACATCGGACATTTTTAATGAAAAGAAATTCTTCAGGAGCTATTTTCTTGGAAGCAAAGTGTAAAAAGGATTTTACATCAGAAAATAATATTATTTATGGACATCACATGAGGAATGGAACGATGTTTGCGGATTTGGTGAAATTACGAGATCAAAGATTTGTTAAAAAGCACGACTTGATTCGATTATATCTTCCAGAAAAAACAATAGATCTCACGATTGTATCTGCATATGCTGGAAAGGTCCAAAGGATACCAATCACCTTTAAATCCAAAGAAGCTAAGGAAAGATGGGAAGATAAGATCAAAAATCTAAGTGAGATTATTTCATGTAAAAAGTTAGAAGGAAGAATTTATACATTTGTAACTTGCAGCTATGAAAGGGAAAACAACAGAACCTATGTATATGCAATCGAAAGGAAGAATAAGAAATGAAAGAAAAACAACCATATGAAAAACCAAAGATGACATTTATAGAAAATCAATCAGAAAGAAGAAAAAACTTAAAAAAAGAAAAAATTGTACCAGTACGTTTTACAAACTGGCAGTATGAATATTTGCAAAATGAAGCAAGAGAACATGGCTATGGAGCAAATATATCGGGATACATTAGGAGTCAGGTACTTGTAGATCATGCAACACCGCAACTGTCGAAAGAAATTAGAAAATGTGAATATCAGATTAATAGAATTGTAAATAACATTAAGCAGTGTAAGAACAGCATCTATGTGACAAAAGAAGAACAGAAAATATTACAAGAATACATAGAAAAAATATATATGGCTCAACAACAATGCTATGGAAAATATCATACCTATTCCAAAGATAATCAGGAGAAATTGGTAGAACTAGAGAAGGAGCTAAAGGCAATTGGATATGAAATTTTTGATATTTTAAATGATATGTTACTCGGAAAAATTACGGTATATCGAAAAGAAATCTTAATTGAAAACTTGAAGTTGGTTGAAAAAATTATAAAATAGATAAAATAATGGACAGGATAGTTCAATGAAAAGTGGATTTTATATTAAATGATGTTATAATTACAACTATAATATAAAATAATTATAGTAATAAGGTGAGAAAGTTTATGTATATTCTAAAAAAAGAAAATATTACAAAAGAAAATATAGAAAAAAGGGTAAGAATTTATACAAATATCAAATGGATAATTTGTGTAATGTTAGTAATATCTGCTGTTTGGTTGACCTCAACTTTTTGGATAGATAATGAGACATTTAGTGGAACTGGTTACTTATTTTTGATTTTTTCTATAGTGTGTGCATATATGTTTCCAGTGGGAAATGTAGAATTACAGATGGAATCTTTTGAAGATTATAAGGAAATTTTAAAGTATATAGCAGAATTAAACCCTAATATGGGAAAACAGAGGTATATAGATTCATTATGTATTATAAAGAAATCTATAGAAAATTTTGAACATAGAGTGCTTAATAATCAAATAAATATAAAGAAACAGAGTGATAAAAATAATATTTTTATGTTTTTTAGAAAAATAACACAAGATAAAAATTATCTTGGAATTTCGATACATTTTTACAATATTTATTATGCAAAAAGGGTTGCAAATGGTTTATTGAATGCACTAATAGGAAAAGAAAGAGTAGAAAATGTTGAAAGATATGAGGATACAGAAAAATTTTATGGATGGAAAAGAGCACATTATTTACTAAATCTAAATCCAGCTTGTATTGGGAATCTTATATTGTTAGCAGTGATTATATTTAAAATGATTGTAATAATAAAAGGTATTGATATTGAAAAAGCAAACGTTGTATTTAAATTAATTAATGATACGGGAACTGATATTATAGCATTGGTTTTAGGTATTATTAGCATGAAAAAATCGAATTGATATTAATATAATTTATATTAAATTGAATGGAGATAATACATTGCAATATTGAAAGATTGTGTGTGGTACTAAATAAAGTAGGTATTTTTTTATTTGAGGGAAAGATATGGCAATTTCAAAATTAATGCATATGAAAGAAACGGCAGGTAATCCATCCAGACATTTGAAGAGAGCAATCGAATATATTATGAACCCAGAAAAAACGAATGATCAAAAGTATGTGAAAGTAAATCAAGCATTGCATGTAAACAAAATTAATTCAGAGCAGATTTATGAAAGAATGTTGTATACGAAAAGAATCTTTGGCAAGGAATGGGGCAGACAGGGATATCATTTTATTATCAGTTTTGCAGATCAGGATCATATAACACCAGAAGAAGCCGTTCAAATTATCGATGAAATCCAGAAGGAATACTTAAAAGATGCCTATGAATGCGTCTATGCGGTCCATGATAATACGGAACATTTGCATGGGCATTTGATCTTTAATTCAATTGATTGTGTGAAAGGCATGAAATATCATTATAAAAAAGGAGATTGGGAAAAGGACATTTTGCCGTGTGTGAATAAGGTGTGTAAAAAATGGGGATTGAAGGAATTACGATTGGAAGAAAGAGTAGATCAAGAACGATATGGAGAGCATAAGAATAAATGGGATGATTTCTTAAGAGCAGAGATTGATGATATGATCCAAGAAGTAAGCACGTATCAGGAGTTTTTAACAGAACTAACGAAAAGAGATTATGAATGGAAAGATGGAAAATATCTATCAATCCGTCCTAAAAAGATGGAAAAGAAACGTTTTCGAAGAACAGCTCAATTAGGAGAAGAGTATACAAAAGAACGTTTAGAGCAAAGAATATATGAAGAGAAGAAAAGGAAAAGAATAGAATATAAGATACAGAATCAACGTAAATATAAGAAAAAGTCCAATGTGAATGTCCAAGGAATACAAAAAAGAATTATATTATTTATTTGGCGTGGACAAAAATATAAAAATGATCGATCCAGAAATTCAGATCGATCATCTTATTATGATCAAAAGAAATATATTCGACAGGCAATGTATTTACAATCCAGAGGATATTATAAAAAATCACAGATTGTACAAAGAAATCAAGAATTATGGAAATTGGAGAAAGAAGCACAAAAAATAAGAAAAAAGATTTATAACCAGAAGCAAAAAACAAAAAATATACAGGAAGAAAAAATATCAGCTGATGAGCAACTAAAGGCAAATAATGAATTGAAAAGAATAAATAAGGTATTGAAAGATATTCGGAAAGAAAAACAAATGACATATAGTATTATGAGAGAAATAGAAAATAAAAAACAAAAAAATAAAGAGAAAGAGCTTTCAAAAAAATAAATTTTAAAGAAAGATATTTAAAAAGAACGTATGTTCTTGTATAATATCATATGAGGTGAAATTATTTATGTACGAGCGATACCAATTATATAAGACAAAATTAGTTGATATTACAGATAACACATATTTAAAGATATCGAATTGCGAAGGTGATATTCAGACATTTTATTTAGAAGAAATGTTGGTTATGGATTGTCTGGTTGAAACAGATGATCAGCATAATGGATATCAGAGTGTGATTTATCGTGGAAAAATTAAAATAGATGAGGCATCAGATATTAAAAAAGAAACCTATTTTTTTAAATATATCCCGGTAAAAGAACAGTGGTATATTTGTGGAGATATTTCAGGATTATTTAATAAAAACATATATACATTTTTTGGCAATTGATTTAAAATAAGTATAGATAAAATTTAATAATTAGTCATGGTTAGGATTGTTAGCTGTAGCTTTTGCATGTTGCTCTGTCATATATTCGCATGAAATAAAAAATAAATTTCAAATGAGATTTATATTATCAGGAGGTACGATTATGACAATAATAGAAAATATAAAAGGTATTATGGTGGGCAACAGAGAATTTGGGAATTTTGCAATCTATATATACAGGAGCTATGAGAAAGTCAAAGCTAACATGACATGAAAATTCTGTGAAGGTTCGATCCCTTCAATTCCCATTATAGGCTGTCAGATATATAAACTGGCAGCCTAGTGTAGAAAATTATTTATACCAGGAATGTTTAGTAAAAAATATTGTGCATGAATTTTACTCCAGTAAAATGTTATTTTAGCATATGATATTGTTGATTATAAATTGAAATGAGAGGAGTATGTAAATGGAAGAAAAAATAAAAAAATTAAAAGAAAAATTGCAAAATATGGGTACCAAAGATTTATTGGGAATGATTAGTGTTCAATTTATTACCTTTGCAAGTAATGGAAAAGAGGTCGCTGAGCAATCAGATATTTTTAATAAGACAAATCTTATTTCTCCACAAAAGCAATATATGTATCTTGCTGGATTGCTTATGAGCACGGAAGATAATAGCAATGGAAATACTCCACAAAATAGTAATTTTAAAATATATCAGGAAATTGAAAATGATATACAGGAAATTACGATGGAATATATAATAAATTTTTTGAATTTTGATCAAACTTCAGAAAGAAGTGTTATAAAAAGAAATTTAGTATCAATGGATGCGTTTATATCTTATTTTGATACAGGAATATTAAGGTATCCAGAACAAACAATAGAATTAATTCAAAAGTTATACAATAGTTTTGATTCGGAATTAAAGGAATTAATAGGTTTAAAGACAGAGGATTTTATAGCATTTTATAATTTAATATATGATGCATTTGAAGAAAACAAAAACCCATTTGAAAGAATACAAAAGTTTTATAATTCGATTAAGTGGAATGCGGGCAATATAGATAAGGAATATCAACGTTTATTAGAATTTGACTTTAAAAGAAGTGATATTCAGGAGGCAGCAAAGAATCAATATTGTATCAAAAAATCCAAAATAATGAAATATTTTGGACAAGAAAAAGGAAAAACATTATTAAATATTTTTAGTTTACATAGAACGAAAAGAGATTTTGGTTATTATAATGGGGAAAATCCATTTACAAATCAACCACTTTGTTGGCTTGATGAAGAAACATTATTTATTGTACATCCACAGTTTGTTTTAAATGCAATATATAATTATATAACAGATATATTAGAGAATCCTAGAAATGAATTTGCAGATAAATATAAAAAAGTAAAGGCAGAAAAGGTTGAGGAATTATTTCAGGAATTATTTGTTAAAATTTTTGGAGAAAATGCTCGATATCATATGAGTGTATGTGAAGAACGGGGGACAAAAGAACATGATATTTTAATTGAATTTAATAATTATATTTTAATAGCAGAAGTAAAAGCTTCAAAAGTTAGAGAACCTTTATTTAATCCCCAAAAAGCATATACACGTATTAGAGATCATTTTAATTCACATAATGGAATTGGTGGTGCTTATGATCAGGCAATAGCTTTAAAAAAATTTATTGAAAGTAAGGATGAAATTATCTTGTATGAAAATAAAAATAAAAAATTTATTATAAAAGATATTTCAAGAAAAAAGATATTACCAATTGTATTAACATTAAATCAATTTGGAGGATTAGCAGTAAATACAGGCTTGATATTAGAAAAAGAGGATAGTCAACCGTACCCATGGGTTTGTAATTGGCATGATTTTGAAAATATAATTGAAATATTAAATTATTTAGAAAAAAACCAGAAGATTTTATAGACTATATTTGTTGGAGAATTGAAAAACATACGCATATACTATCTTCAGATGAATTAGATGTAATAGATCAATATTTTATGAATCCAAGTATAAAGAAAGAAAATGGAGAAATATTTTTTGCACCTAATGGACCTAATTTGATTGATAAGATTTATTTTGAAAAGCATCATATACCATATGAATATCCGCCATTAAAATTAGTTAATAATAAAAAAAAAATAGGAAGAAATGAGCCGTGTCCATGTAATAGTGGTAAGAAATTTAAAAAATGTTGTTTGGGAAAAGGAATTTATGATTAGTAAAGTAGATGATATTTGATTAAATCATAGATATATGTTAAAAAATATATTTATTATAAAATACTTCACCTTTTGATGAATAGCTCTGTTATAAATATATAGGAAGTTATAAACAAAAATCATTGAAATTGGGGTAAAATATGAAATTTGAAGAAGCAATAAAAATTGCAGGAAAAGAGTACATCAAAGAGGTTATGCAACAAGAAACACAAGAGGAAAAATTATCTATAAAATTTCGGATAAATATGTGGTGGATGTTTCGAAAATATTCATTTTTTAATAAAAATGGGACAAAATGAAACATTTGTTATGATAAGATTATAATTGTAAAACGAGACAAGAAAGTATGTCGTATAGAAGACGTGCTTTTTTTGTACCATTTTTTGAAGGAGGAATGGCTATGTGAATTCATTAGAAGCGGTAGAAAAAATAAGAAAAACAGGACAAGAACAAGAAGCAAAGCAATGTATAGAAATATTCCATTCTTTTTGTCAATGGTATCAAAGCGAGTACAACTTTGAGCAGATAGAGTCTACTTTTTGGAGTGTATGTATATATTTGATTGGGAATCATAATCTATCAGAAGAAAAGCTGATAGATTTTTTTCTGTCTCAATTAGGGGAAGATGCGAAAGGAAAAGATGAAAAACAAAGAGGCATTGATTCTTTAATCTATGCTTATCTGCAGGTCAAATATACAAAAAATAAAAAAATGGCATCAGAAGATGTGGACAAAAAATCTAAGAAGAGAACTTCAAAGTGGAAAAATCTTTTAAAGTTAAGAAAATATGAGAAGCAAAAATGTAGAATAGATAAAAAATTCAGTGAAGCGTTGCTAGAACTAAAAAGCACAGAGATAGATTTTATCTCTGATAAACTGGAACAAGGATATTCCAAGGAGGACTTATTAAAGATTATGATACCAGGAATAGATATCGAAAAGATGGAAGCTATTTGTAACTTAATCAAAAAAGAAAGCAGGTGAGAACTATGACTTCAAATAATGATGAAGCTTTAAATTTTTATGGATATTCCAGTTATGAGCAGCTAGAGCAGGCATTATTGGAAAAAGGATATGGTTTGGATGATGTATCAGTGCGGATTGACAGTATGAGGCAGGACTATGAGCAGCAGAAACATGATGCATTAGAACGTGTTGTACATAAAAAAGAGATTCGTACCATTAAGATGGAAGAGTTAAGAAGTGAGGTGGAACAGCTTAAAGAAGGACAAATGATGGAAATTATATTTGATGGAAGGTAAGTTGATGGAAACAAAAGAAATAGGACTTGAAATCGTACAAATTCGATTGATACAGGATCGAATTGTATATAATGAAAAACCAATCCATTCACCACAGGATGCTGTTGAAATCTTGGGAAATGAGATCAAAGACTATGATCGAGAGGTCTTGTGTGTATTAAATCTGGATGCACATGGGGTTGTTCAAAATGCCAATATTGTTTCTATGGGAACAGTAAACCAGACCGTTTCTTCTCCAAGAGAAATTTTTAAGAGTGCGATCTTATCCAATGCACATTCCATCATTTTAATGCACAATCATCCAAGTGGAAGTGTAAAACCATCAAGACAGGATTTATTAATGACTAAACGGATGAAAGAGGCGGGAGAGCTTATCGGAATCTTTGTAAAAGATCATATCATTATTGGTGGAAGAACAGGAGAAAGTTATAGTTTTAGGGAACATGAGTTAATAGAACCATTCTCAGATACAAAAATAGCTGCAGAAGAAAAGAATGTAAAGGAAGAAACTGCAGAATACATAATTCCTAAAAAGAAAAAATCAAAGCAGAGAGGAAGATGATCATGAGTGAAATGCAAGAAGGAATTCAAATGGCAATGATGACTGGACAAGCAATGGCATTCGTAGTAGATAAAGGAGTGACATTAACCAGACAGATTTTAGAAGCATTGGCCAAATTAATAAAAATGAGTGCATTGTATACAGCACCGAAAATAAAGAATGCATGGAAAAGACAGCCAGGGGCAGTATCAATGGATCAGATTCAAAGAAGAATTCCGATAAGAATCAATGAAGCAGATCAACAAAAGTTTTTTGACTGGATGCATCGGGCAGAAATTCCATATTGTCCATTGCAAGATTTGAATAAAAATGATGTATATGCAGAGTTTGTAATTGATGAAAGAGACATTTTAAGATTGCAATCTATTGTAGATCGTAATCAAAGAGAGTTTTCTATGGAAGATTTTAAGATCATTAATTGGGAAGATTATGCAATGAATCATATTACAGAGGAAGATTTAGATGCATTAGCAAAAGAGATGAATATTGATCTTAAAAAGGAAGCGAATCAAAAACTTCCCAGTCAAGCCAAAGAAAACGATATGGAAGAACTTAAAAACAAAGTTTTTTTAGATGATTTTGCAAAAGGAAATGCGGTTGCGATCACTTGTAATAAGAAATTGCTAAACAAAAAATTATCTGATGAAACACAATTGACATTCCGTATTCCAGGAGAATTGGATAAGTTTGTTTCAATTCCTATGAAGGATTTAATCTTAACAGATGGAGGGAAGACTTATCTTGGACGCTTAGATTTAAAGAAAGAATATACGGTATATGATTCTATGAATCGAAGTCTTTATCACAGGAATGGAATGCAGTTAAAGCGAAACTTTGACGATGTGACAAGATCAGAGTTCACACAGAAGAAACCAAGTAAGATGAATACAAAACAGAGATAAAAGGGGAAAACGATGAATATTCGAATCAATCATATGCAGCTAATCAACAAAGAAAATGATCATATATTGGCAATTTGTGAGATCATTCTAAATGAGTGCTTTCGAATTCGAGGTGTGAAATTAATGAAATCAGCCCATGGAATTTTTCTATCTATGCCATCTGTCAGACGAAAAGATCATGAGTATCATAATATTGCATTTCCAGTGACAAGAGAGGTCAGAGAGGAAATTTTTCAGAAGATTAAGACAGAGTATGAACATTTGCTTCGTTTGAAAGAAGAAATAAAGAAAGAAGATATTACTGTCAAGATATATCCAGTAGAAGAGCCGGGTAACTTTTGTGCATATGCAACAATTAATATCAAAGATATGATTGCTGTAAACAGTATTCGGATCATAGATAGTGTGGAGGGAATGTTTATCACGATGCCATCTTTTCGAAAAGGAGACGAATACGTTAGTATCTGTTCTCCAATCACGAAAGAATTTGGCAACTTATTAAAAGAAATTATTCTGGAAGCCTATCAGGAAAAAATGAGGGAATACATCATGAAAAGACCAGAAGACTTAGAAAAAGAAAAGGAAGAATCAGTGAATGAACCAGAATGAATATAACTTTGGTTCGTGGATTTGTATTCCGATCATTGCATATTTAAGCTATATGGTCAATTATCTGCTAGATGGATTTTTTCAAAAAAATCAGGATATTCTTATGAATGGAATGAAACTGTTTGAACAACATTTAGATCAGATCATGGAACATCCATTTCGAGTTTCTTCTTATTATAATGAACGAAGTTTTCCAGCAATACTAATCGGAATTATGATTTTTTTGTTGGTTGATATCCTTAGCTTTCTATGTAGAAAAACAATGATGATAGGAAAAGAGTATGGAACAGCCCAGTGGGGAAATGTTTCAGAAATGCGAAAAAGACTAAGTGATAAGAATGAAGAAGCAAATATCTTATTTACACAAGATTTTTCATTAATGACGGATAAACGATGTGGTTTAAATCGAAATATTGTAGTTTTAGGTGGATCAGGATCAGGAAAAACATTCCGATTTGTTGGTCCAAACTTAATGCAGGCAAATATGAGTTTTGTAGTCACAGACCCAAAAGGAGATACTGTTCGGGATTATACCAATGTTTTAGTGGAAGAAGGCTACCAGATTAAAATATTAAATGTAATCAATCCAGAACAATCCGATGGATATAATCCATTTGCTTATATTGAAAAAGACGATGATGTTTTAAAATTAATATCGAATATCATTGATAATACAACACCAAAAGGTGCTCAAAAAGGAGATCCATTTTGGGAAAAGAGTGAATCGCTGTTTATGCAGGCGGTCTTTTTTTATGTCTTATATGAAGCAGAACGCCAATATCTGCCAAGAAATTTCCATACATTCTTGATGATCATTAGTGAAGCGAAGGTAATGGAAGAAGAAGGAGCAAAGTCACCGCTTGATTATCGGTTTCAGGCACTAGATGATAATCATATTGCAAAAAGGACTTATCGCAAATTTATGTCAGGAGCAGGAGATACCCTGCGAAGTGTCATCATATCCGTACATTCCAGATTGTTTCCATTTGAATCGCCAGGAATCCAGAAGATTTTTGAAAAAGATGAGATGGATTTATATGCATTGGGAGAAGGGAAAATGGTAAATGGAGTCAGGGATCAAAAAACAAAGACAGCAATGTTTATTGTCATTCCAGACGATGATAAAAGTTTTAACTTTGTTCCAGGAATGCTTTACACACAGATGTTTCAGATTCTATATGCATCTGCAAGAAAATATAATAACCATCTGCCAATCCCAGTGCAGTGCTATTTTGATGAATTTAAGAATATTTCGATGCCAAGCAATTATCTTGATATTGAAGCAACCTGCAGAAGTAGAAATATTGGTGTTGTTCCAATTTTTCAGGATAAATCACAGATTAAAGCGTTATATAAAGATTCTGCAGGAACCTTATTGGCGAACTGCGATACCTTATTATTTTTAGGCGGTACTGATCCAGAAGTAAAAAAATTCATTTCAGAATCTTTAGGAAAACAGACGATTTGGAAGAAAAGCAGTAGTGTAACCAGAGGAAAATCGGGGTCCAGCTCTCAAAGTGAAGACCGAATGGGCAGGGAATTGATGACACCCGATGAAGTTGGACGTATGGATAATAAAGAATGTATTGTAATGATCCGAGGTGAATATCCGATCAAAGGAAAAAAACTGGATGCGACAAAACATAAAAGAGCCAAGCAGTCAGGTTTGTTTGGAAAACCATATTTTCATAGGAAATCCCAGACAATCCAATGGAAAGATGTTTCAGAGATCAGAAAAAATGAGATTGTCTTAACTTATGAAATGATCATGGAGCTATTGGAAACAGGGAAACATGTATTCCCAAGTGAAGAGTGGATACAAAAGATAGAGCAATTGGGAGAAGAACAGCAAGAACAACAACAGAAGGAGAGAAAAAGAGAGTGGAAAGCAAGACTTCCAGAAGATTTTGAAAAGCTATCTTTAGTAGAAATTTTGGCAAAAACACAATTCCAAAAGACATACATGGATGTGATCGTCAAAGCTGTGGAAGCAGAAATTCCAGAGAAGATCGTAAAATCTTATATCTGGGATGCAATGGATGAAGAAGAAATCGAACGCCAGATTAAAATACAACGGATTTTACAAGTTAGTGAGCAATCATAAAGGAGAAGAAGATGTTACAAAGAAATTTAAGAAAAGTAAAAGAAGAAATCAAAAAGAAACTTCCATATTTAATAACACTTAGTTATGGACTTTCTATACGCTATGTTTATGCGGATGGAAAAAGTGATCCATTGGCATCTCTTAAAAAACTGGGAACTTTGGTAGTCAGCTTAGTTGTTGTCTATGGAATTGTTCAGGCAGCACTAGGAGTAGCAGAAGCAGGAAGAGGTATGGGAAACCATGATAGTTCACAGATGTCCTCTGGATTATGGAGAATGGGTGGAGGAATTTTAATGAGTGCGGTAGGAGCTGTTTTAGCATATCTCGGATTACAGTAAGCAAACCGAAAGGAGTGAAAGCAGATGATTGCAAGTATCTTGCCGGATATCGATATGTCGGATTCTGTGAAATTTGGATTTCAGGTATGGAATACTTTTATGAAAAGTGTCTACGCACTTTTGACGGAATCACCATCACAGTTTAAAGACGGAGAAATCTGGAAAGCAGTACAAGAGATCAATCCATATTTTGTTACAGTCGGAACAATTGCCGTCAGTTTATGCTTTGCAATGGGACTTGTAAAAAATCAAGTGGATTTAAAACGTGAGATGAATATTGAAATGGCAATCAAGTTGTTTGCAAGAATTTCCATTGCAGAATGGTTATTGACCAATACGTTTTATATTATTGATGCAATCTTTTCTGCAGCAACATGGCTGATCGGAAAGGTTTTAACAGGTGGAGTCAAGAAAATGAGTTTGTCGAAAGCACAGCTAAAGCTATTTGAAGAAGTCGATCCCATCGAATCCATTGTGCTTTTGATCTTTGGATTTATCTGTCTGGTTGTTGTTATTGTTTTGGCAATGGTTATGATTTATACGGTTTATTCCAGATTTTTTAAAGTTTATGTATCCGCACCATTTTCTGCATTAGCAATCGCAGGTGTGGCAGGTGGAGGAATGGGACATGTAGCCAGAGCAAACTTGCAAAATATGATTACCTATGCGTTAGAAGGAGTAGCCATCTCCATGACATTGTTTGTCTGTAGTAAATTTATCGGATCGGGGTTGGATTTGGGATTAAAGACAGGAAATTCAGATACAGTCAAGGCGATGGCGGTTTTAATTGAGAAAACATTTACGATTGCGTTAACCGTAGGGCTTACTAAAGGAGCAGAAAACTTAGTTCGAAAAAATCTTGGACTATAGAACAGGAAGGAAATGAACATATGGAGCATATCAGTATAGAAATTAACAAAGATTTTGGAAGATACAAACATAATTTCTTCTTAGGATATACGCTTTCTGAATGCTTTTTTTTCTTTTTGGGAGGCTTATGTTGTGTCCTTATCATACTGCCATTAGGGTTATTGCTGCATATTGATCTGTTCATTGCCGGATGGTGTGGTGTGATTCCAGCCTCTGCCATTATATATATTGGAAATCATCAACGAAATGGAATGTCTGAAATGGAATATCAGAAAAAAATGTATGCACTTAAAAAAATGAAAAAACTTACCTATCAGAGTGAGGAAACACAAGAAAGTGCGCTAGAAATTTTAGAAGAAGAGATTTCTATGAAAAAAGCACAAGAAAATGATATTCCAAGGAAGAAAGTGAAATTTCCAATACAAAGGATGATCAAGGTGGCAATGCTCATTGGGACTGTTGTTGGAATTTTCATGACAGCCATGACGATTCTTCCACAGAAAGTGAAACAAAAGCAAGAGGCAGAGGGAAAACAGGAAGCAATTCGTACACAGGTATTATCAAAAGAAGAATCAGAAAAAGAACCAACGACAAAACAACAAGAAAAGACAACAACGGAACAAAAAAAGCAAAAAAAAGAAAAACAAAATAAAAAATCAATCGATCAATCAACAAGACAGACACCAAAGGTTGAAAAGATAACACAAATAAGAAAGGAGACAACGACAGAAAGAAGAATCACAAGAAAAGAAGAAACAGAGACTTACCGAACAAGGAGCAGTCAAAGTACAACTGTAGTAAGAAAAAAATCTACACAGGAGAAAAAGACAAAACCTACAAAGAGTACTACATACAAAAAGAAAAAGCAGGAAACAGCAACGACAACAGCAGAAAAAAAGAAAACACCTTCCAAGGTAACCAATCAGGAAAGTCAGTTTGAAATTAAATATGAAACAAAATAGTAAAAAATTTCAAAAAAAATTGGAAATTGTAAAAATATGTGATATAATTTCTTTATTTAAAAGCAGATGTTCATAATAAGAATTAGGAGGGTGTATATGAAACGATTCTTTATTTTAGTAATGTGTCTTTGTATGGCTGTGCCGATCAATGTTTGTGCAGCAAATCAGAAGATTAAAGTGAATCCTGTTTATCAAAACAGTAAAGTAATCAAGGGAAAAACAAAAAAGAGATATCGGGTCCAAGCAAAGATTGGGAAAAAGAAGTACCAAACAAAAGCAGATCGTAAGGGAAATTTCCGATTAAGGATTCCAAAACAAAGTGTTGGAAAGAGCTTTTATATCAAGGTATATCGAGGAAAGAGATATATTTTAAAGAAAAAAATCCATGTATTAACAAAATCCATAAAGATTCAAAAGTTTTCAACAAAAAATAAAATAATCAAAGGGTATGCAAGACCAGGATATCGAATTAAAGTTACCATGAATCATAAAAGATATCAAACAAAAGCAAGCAAAGTAAAAGGTTCATTTAAGGTTTTGATGAAACGATCTGCAGGAAATGCAACAGCAAAAATATCTTTGTATAATAAAAAAGGAAAGTATATAAAATCTGCGAAATACAGTGCATACAATAAAAAGAGCAACAAAAAAGATCAAAATACGAAAAAAGCACAGTATACAACAGCAGATGGAAAGAAATATACAGGAAAAGTTCCAGAATTTGATGATCCAATCAATCTATCTGCAGTAGAAAAACAGATGAACGAAGCAGGAATGGAATATGATGATTCGAAAACCATCATTGAAACAAGCAGTGGTTGTGCATTTATGAATGCAACAAGTGGCCATGGGCAGGGATATTATGGATGGATCAGTTACTATATGGAAACAGAAAGTGATAATCAGTGGCAATGGTATCATGCAAAGAATGGAATTACACTGTATTATATCACAGCAACAACAGGAGATTTACGCAATACCCCAACACCAGATTGTAATGATCCAACAACCTATGAAGGAAAAATTGAATCCGGACAGACAGGCAAATTTTCACCAACCTATAAAAGTTCCAGAGATTTGTCATACTTAGGTATTAAGATTGTAGGATATAAGAATCAAAAACCTGTGATTTATTATGCAGTGAGTGAACAGTTAATGGCAGGAACAATTGGAATTGCACCACAAATACAATAAATGAATCAAAAAGAGTAGATATATGTTTAGTATATCTGCTTTTTTTGTACCAAAAAGGAGGAAAATGATGTGTCAGCGTGGTCCACCTAAAATACAGATCAGAAACAATGCACCGAAGGAGGTGCTTTTTTAATGCATTAAAAAAGGAGAAGAAGACATGAAAAAACACAATATCTTATCGAAATTAAAAAGAATTTCGAGAAAAATAGCATGCATTATAGCGACGGCTGTGATGTGTCTAAATAATATTGGTTTGAATCAGATAAAGCAAGTCTCAGCACAGACGAGCATGGGAAATGCTTATAAGATTACAGAGAATGACAGTACAAAGAATAAGTGGCAAAATACCGATAAAAATGGGAATCAGATGACGCATCGATTCTCCAGTTATGAATCGGATAAAAGTAAGGCACTGAAAGTAGATGCTTCTTATGGATTCAAATTGCAAAAAACAAGTGCAACGAAAGTAACCGTAACCAAAGGAACAAAGTGTGCAGCTCCAAGCAAATTCAAAGGTAAAGACTTAGAATTGCTGGCTTTTATGAAAAAATATACTTGGTTTAAGACAAGTAAGAATACAGCAAACAACATTCAGATTAAGATTTCCGATTTGACTGTTTATCAGTGCAATTCCGATGGAAGCAATGGACATTGGGTCAAGGTTGATCTTGTAAGAACAATCACAGCAATTGAGAAATATAAAAATCAGGATGGTTATATTGGATTAGGATCAGGAATCACAGATGCAGTATATATCGGCATTGAAGAAATGACAGTGAATAATGTTTTTTATAAAGCAGGAACCAGTCAGAAAGTCACTTTGAAATCCAATGTTACTCTTACAGATATTGATACCAGACAGTACATTGGTGTATCGGCATCAAAGATTGATGGGCAGTATGTATCAAACAATACAACATTAAGTTATTTAAAAAATGGAAATAAAAATTTCTATTATGCAGATAATGATATCAATTACAGCGGAGAAGCTAAAACAGCGGTTGGATTTATCTTTGAAGACAGTTCATTTGTTTATACCTTTGGACGTATCAAACCAGAAGAACCAACAAATCAGGAACAGTATGTAGGAACAGGACAGTCTATGACAGAGTTTGAACCATCATTCCCAGTGAAAACCGTTACAGATCAAGATGAGAAAGATGTGAAAGAAAACACCGTAGAACATCTAGGGGGAAATTGGACTTATACCGTAGAACAGTCTATTCCATCTAACATGCCATCCAATTTTTACTATGATAATTTCAGTTTTGAAGATCAGATAGAAAGTTGCATGAAAATTAATTCCATTCGAGTTGAAGCAGAAAATGCAGAGGCGAAAGTCACAGATGTAACTTCTATGTTTAAGATCACAAGCAATGGAAATAAAGTCGTAGCCAAATTAAAGAATAGTAAAAATGCTAATTTCTATAAAAATACGGTATATCGATTAAAAATCAATGTGCAGATGAATATTCCAGACGGCGCAACAGAAAGTCAGATGGAAGAACTAAGAAATACATGGAAAGAACATGGGCATTACAAAGAAACAGAAAATACAATTACCGAAAATAATAGCGCAAAGACCATCATCGATGAAAAAAATCTTCCAACAAATCAGGTAAAGACAAACATTGAAGGACCAAAGAAAACTGTTTCTGATCAGGATGAATCAAAGGTTGTAAAAAATAATGTGAGAGATCTTGGAAGTAACTGGACCTATTCAGTCACACAAAAGATTGCTCAAAATGCCACAGAACCTTATGACAGCTTTGTGTTCCGTGATGAGATTGAAGAATGTATGAAGATCAATTCTGTGAAAGTCATCAATGATCAGGGAAATGATGTATCAGAATGGTTTGATATTACAACAACAGGAAATCATGTTGTGGCATCCTTAAAAGATCCTAAAAATAACAAAGACTTCTATAAAAATGCAGCGTATACCATGGAAATCAATGTGCAGATGGATATTCCTACCGATGTAACGGAAGAACAAATGCAGACATTGAAAGAAACCTGGGAAAAACATGGACATTATTCTGAAGATAAGACAGTCTTAAAAGAAAATAATGTGGCTTATGTGGAAATCAATGGAGTGAATTCTATCACAAATCGTCCAGAGACAGAAATTCATTTAAGCACAACAACGGATCAGACACCAGGACTTAACATTGTAAAAAGTGTGAATCGTTATGAACATCAGGTTAACGATATCATTCATTATACCGTGAAAGTAAGCAACACAAATGAGGAAGCAGATACAGCTTATTTTGTGATCCGAGATGAATCTCTTCCAGATTCTGTAGCGTTTGACTTTTCTAGTGTAAAAGTGAGTGGAATCGATGCAGAAAACTATACGATCGAGCAAGTTGGCAATGGATGGGTTCTAAAGTCAAAAGGAGATTATGCGTTACCATTTGGAAAAACGATCACCATTGAGTATGATGCAAAAGCATTGACAGCCAGCAATGGTACTTTGATTGATAATACGGCCACAACAATTGCTGCAGGTATTCCAGAAAAGAAAGATGCAAAGCAGGTTTATGTAAATTCTCCAAAAATTGATGTAGAAAAAACAGCACCAAGTAGCAAATATAAAGTGGGAGACAGTGTTGGATACAAGGTAGTCATTACCAACCGCAATCCTGGAACCTTTATGAGAGATTTACTGTTAAAAGATGAAGTACAATCAAAAGGATTGGAAATCAAAGAAGGATCAGTTGCAGTTTTAGTTGCAGGAAAAGATGTAACAAGTAATCTTGATATTACTTATGCAGAGGATGGATCAGGATTTAGTATTCAGACACCATATAATATGAACAATTCAGATATTCCATGTATCGGAATTTCTCCATATAAGGAAATGACCAATTGGACAGATAAGATGATTGTTACCTATGAAGCTACGATCACAGATGAGGCAGCATTATCCACAGATCTGAAAAATACATTCAGTGTTCCAGCAACAAAAAATACAAACGGAGATTTGATCAAGGACGATGAATTGATACCATCTGGTGGTGGACAGGATGATGCCGATGTGAAAATGAAAGCACCTGCCTTAGAAATCACGAAAAAATCAAATAAGACACAGTACAATGTTAGTGAAAATGGAACCTATGAGTTGATTGTAAAACAGACAAAAGAAAATCTGACTGCAAAAAATGTTGTTGTAACTGATACTTTTGTACAGCAGGAAGGTGTGAAATATGATACATCAAGCCTGAAAGTTTTATTAAACAAGGAAGATATCACACAGGAATGCAAGATCAATGTAGAAGGAAATCAATTTAAGATTGAAACTGGAAAAGATCTTACCGATGAGGATAAGTTGGTCATCAATTATCAGGTAAACTTTGAAAAAGAAGGACAGTATACCAATACTGCAGTAAGTAAGGCAGATAATACAAACGAAGATCAGGCAAACAATGTGGTAGAAGTGAAAGAAATTACACCAGAATTGAGCATCAAAAAATCTTCTGACAAGCACGAATATGCAGTCGGAAATACAGGAACTTATACTTTAACTGTTAAAGAAAAGAAATCTGATGCAACAGCAAAAAATGTAGTTGTAAAAGATTACTTTGTAACAGGGGATGGAATCAATATCATTCCAGATAGCATTGCAGTTATATTAAATAAAGAAGATATTACAAAGGATTGTAAGATTATTGCAAATGCAAATGAGTTTTCAATCGAAACAGGAAGAAATATGACAAGCCAGGATGAACTGCAGGTAACATATCAGGTGAATTTTACAAAGACTGGAACTTATCAAAATACTGCGATCACAAAGGGGGATAATGCAGAAGAAGTAGAAGCGGATAATACAGTGGATGTAAAGAAACAGGATGTTACGATCACGAAAGATGCAGATCAGAAGAGGTATAAAGTGGGAGACACAGTAAAATATAAAGTAAAAGTTGGACTGAAAAAAGAAAATACAATTTCAAAAAATGTGGTGATCAGAGATCAGATTCCAGATGGAATGAAATTAGATGAAAATAGTATTAAAGTAGAGGGAATTACAGATTATACTATCAATGTAGATGGCAATAAGATGGAAGTAAAAATCCCAACACTAAGATACGGAGAAGAAGTGACTGTCACTTATGAGGCAAAAGTTCTAAAAGGAGCACTTGGGAAAACATTAACCAATAAAGCCGATGTAAATGGAGAAGGAATCAATGGTGGAGAAGCCAAGGTAACTGTTGAAGTACCAAATACAACAAAAGCAACACCAGGAAGTTCAACACCATCTAGCACTTCTAGTAATAGTGGAACCAATAGTAGTATGCCAAAGACAGGGGATACGACGAATGCAACTCCATATGCAGTGGCAGTCATCCTTGCAGGAATTGCAGCAGCAATCATCTATAAAAAGAAGAAAAAATAACAAAGCGTAAGAATGAGGTATCAGTTTTTGATACCTCATTTTTGATGAAAGGAGCATTTATGAATCAAGAAGAAATGGTAATTGAAGTAGAAGTAAGAAATTCAGAAAAGAAGAAAAAATATTTTAGTGAAATTTCAAGAAAAATCGAAGAACAAAAGAAGGAGGAAACATCAAATGATGACATATAGCCAGTTTACTCAATATGTAGAGCTTCATATAAGAGAATATGTATCAGAGGAGATGATGGTATCTTCAAAAACATGGCAGCAAAAAAATAATGGAGTTCCGATAGAAGGTTTAGTTTTTAAAGATAGTGGAGCATTAGTGGATATGCCAGTGATGGTCTACTTTAAGGATTTATATGAAAGATATTGTAGAGGTGATGCAAGTATTAATTCTTTTTTGCAGGAAACGGTAAATGAACTTTCGAATGGTGTCAGTACGAAATTTAGGGATTCATTCAAAGATCGAATTTTCTTTCGAATAGTGAATGCGGAAAAAAATCATAACAAGTTTTTTACTAGTCCTTGTCGGCAAGTCGGAGATTTTTTGGTAGAATATCGCTTGATTGCATTTAAAAATGAATTCGGAGTAGGAAGTATGCCAATCAACAATGAAATGGCAAAGAATATTGGATTGAATGAAGAACAATTATATCAGCTGTCCATGAAGAACACAGAAAAATTATTTCCTGTAAGCTTCGAAAATCTGACAACCATCCAAGATAGCCTTCAAAATACTGGGCAAATACCATTAGGACACGAGATTAGAGCCGATAAAAATGACGAATGGCAGGTGTATACATTAACGAATAAAGTGGGATTAAATGGAGCATCTACAATTTTGTATCCACAGGTGCAGGAAGATTTAAAAAGAGAATTTCCAAATGGGTATTATGTTTTGCCAAGTTCCATTCATGAAGTAATGATTGTAGATCAGAGCTTTGTCCAAGAACCATTGGATTTATTTATGTTGAAAGAGGCAGTCTTATCATCAAATTATCAGGTTGTAGAGCCATCAGAATTTTTATCAAATGAAGTATATGAGGCAAAAGGTCCAGATTTTCAATTAGAGAGAACGACATTTCTAAACCACAAAAAAGAAAAAAATATGGAACGATAAGATCAACGGGTGGGACTCATGAGAGTCCCATCTATTTTTTTATGGAGGAATCAACGAATGCCATTATTTGAATACGAAGAAATTGATCAGTTAACGAAAGAAGATCTTCCAGTCTATAAAATACCAAAAAGTATTCAACAGACGATAGATATTACTGCTATTGCGAAGAATGGAGTGTTTTGTCATACACCGAAAAAAAGAAAAAGAGGAGAAAAAGCTTCCTATAGTAAGGCTTATCGATTTGAGGATGTTCCTTTTGCAACTTTAGATGAGGAAGAAAAGGAAGGAAAAATTTTATCCTGGTGCAAATTTTTAAATTCCATGGGAACCAGTTTTAAATGGACCTTACAAAATAAGAACAAGGACATGCAAAAATTCCGAGAAACGACACTTTTTGATCTAAAGAATGACGAATTTGACATATGGAGAGAAACTTATAACGAATTGTTAGATGACAGGATTTCCAAAGGAAAACAAGGAATTGAACTAGATATGATTCTTACGATTCTCCATCAGACCGAAGATTATAAGAAAGCCATGGAATATTATCGAACATTAGAGAATGATCTGGAAGAGTCCTTTCGAAGATTTGGGAGTAAATTAACAGCTATGGATGCCATTGATCGATTAAAATCACTGCATGATTTTTATCGCATGGGAAAGGAAGAAGAATTTCAACTAACATGGGGTGAAATTAAAAAAGGTAAGAATTATTTCAATACCATCTGTAATGTGAAGCTCTCTTATAAGGAAGATTTTATTGAGGATGAAGGAAAATTTTCAAGAGTTCTGTTTGTCAAAGATTTTCCTTCTGGATTATTAGATAATTTTGTAAGAGATATTATGGATCTTTCGCAACATCTGACATTTACAGTGGATGTAATCCCAGTACCGAAAGAGGTTTCCGCAAAATTTGTTGCCAATAAACTAATGGGTGTTGAAGGAGATATTTCAAAACAGCAACGTCAGCGAAACAAGAGAGGCGAATTTTCCACAGATATTACATGGGAGAAACGTCAGGAACATGATGAGGTCGAAAGTGTCTTAAATTCTTTACAAAAGATGGATCAGGAAATGTTTTATACCAGCGTCACGATTATTACAACAGCTGATACAAAGAAAGAATTAGAATCAAATACCTTATCATTGATCAATGCGGCCAGTCGATTTGGAATTGTTTTAGAAACTCTGTACTGTCAGCAAAGAGAAGGGTTAAATACTGCATTACCGATTGGAGTCCGTCAGATCAAGACATTAAGGGCAATGCTTACCAATGGAGTTGCTTCACTTGTCCCATTTTCTACACAGGAAATGTGCCAGGAAGGTTGCTTTTATGGAGTAAATCAGATTTCAAAGAATATTGTGCGTGGAGATCGAAAAAATTTGCAAAATCCCCATGGCTTTGTCTTTGGAACATCAGGATCAGGAAAGAGCTTCTTTAATAAAGGAGAGATTGTACAAACTTTTATTGGTTCGGAAGATGATTTTTTCTTGCTAGATCCGAAAAATGAATATCGGGATGTCTGCGAATTAATGAAAGGTGAATTTTTGAATATTACATCCAGTAGTGATATTTATGTCAATCCATTTGAAGTGAATATGGATGAATTAAAAAGCAGTCCCGAAAAGGTGATTGGTGGGAAAGTAGATCTTGCCTATGGAATCTGTCAGCAGGCAACGATGGGGAATTTAAGTGGAGTTGATTGTTCCCTGATCGATCGTGCCGTTCGAATGATGTACGGAGTTATCATTTCAGGAGCAGAAAAAGAACAGCGTACAATGGTTGACTTTGCAAAAGAATTGGAAAGAATGCCAGAGAAAGAAGCACAGACTTTGAATCTGTCAATTGAACGCTTTGTTAGTGGATCACTTGATATCTTTTCCCATCAATCGAATGTAGATATGTCAAGCCGTGTAGTTGGATTTGGCTTGGCTGATCTTGGAGAAGCTCTTCGAGGAATGGGATTATTGATCACATTGGAGCATATCAAAGCAAGAATTAAGAAAAACTATAAACTTGGAAAAGCAACAAGAATCTATATCGATGAAATTCATAACCTTTTACTTGATCCGTTTTCTGCCGGATATCTGCAGAAGTTTTGGAAGGAGTACCGACAGTATATGGGAATCTGTACTGGAATTACACAAAATGTAGATACGGTTCTACGCTCTGAAGAAGGAAAAGAAATGTTGGCCAACTCTGAATTTGTCTATCTTGCAAAGCAGGCTCCAACGGATCGAGAAACATTACTTCGTACCGTAGATATTACCAATGCCCAGTTAAGCTATGTTACAAACAGTGAATATGGCCAAGGATTATTAAAGTTTGGGAAAAATGTTATGCCATTAAATAATTATTTGGACAGAAAGAATGGAACAGAGGCAGAGAAAAAGTTGTATCAACTTTATAATACCAACAGTTTTGAGGAAATAAGGTAGGAGATTGGATGAAGCTAAAAACACATAAGAGTGAACTAAAGCTAAATAAAACAGAGAAGTCAGAGTTAAAAACAACAGTAAGAAAACAATTTGTAAAAAATACGATCAAAGATGGAATCAAAAAAACAGATGATCCAATGGAAAAAGAGATGGTTCAGGGATTGATGATTGCAGGATCAGTGACATCAAAAGGAGCAAGAATCGGAGTCAAAGCTGTAAAACAAGGGAAAAAGACATTTCTTACTGTAAAAAAAATCCTACAGCTGATCAAAAATCATGATGCAAAGCATCCAGGAAAGAAACTTCTTTCTGGATTATCTCAGACAGAACAAGAAAAATTTGCAAAAGAAATCTTAAATCGGATCAATAAAGACGAGAGAATGAAAGAAGAACTTTATGCGCAGTGGATCAGTCATCAGGGAAGAAGTTCTTATAAAAAGAAGAAAAATCCATCCATCTATCAAAAAAGAAATACGATTACGAATCATAAAATTTCAAAGGAAAGAAAAACAGGAATTCTACAAAGAGCAAAAGGAATTTATGGGAAGATTACATCCAAGGCAGATCAGAAGATAGAAAAAAAGATTGTAAAAATAGCAAAAGATGTAAAGAAACAAAGTGTCTATCAAAGAAAAATGGCAGGACTAAATCTGGTAAAGAGCAGTATGTTGTATGTGCAGGGAGATGAAGAAGAAGGAAAAGAAATTGCAAAAACAGTTGCATCAGTACCAATGAATATGATTCTGTCAAAAATAAAAATACAGATTATTGCTGCAATGGGGATGATCCTGCCAGCATTACTTCCACTTTTTTGCTTGTTGTTACCTATTTTGCTAGTGATCGTTATATTTTCTGCAGGAGTTACGATACAAAATCAAAATACACAATCGGCAAGCTTAAGCCCAGAAGTAGAAAAATGGAGACCGATGGTACAAAAATATTGCGATCAGTATAAAATTGGAGAATATACAGATTTAGCATTAGCGTTGATGATGCAGGAATCTGGAGGAGCAGAGCCAGACCCAATGCAAGCAGCGGAGGGATCATATGGATTATACTGTATTCAGACGAAAAATAATAATGGTGGACACAGCCATAGTCCAGGAGGAATTCCAAAAGGACATGGAGAATGTTCAATTAACGCTGGAGTTCAGGAACTAAGAGATGCCCTAAAGGCAGCAAAGGTTGAAAATCCATATGATATTGGAAGAATTATGGTAGCACTTCAAGGATATAATTACGGAATGTCGGGATGGATCACATGGATTAATCAGCATGGTGGTGTTTATACACTTGCATTAAGTCAGGAATACAGTCGGACAAGAATGCCAGAAGGAGCGAAAGGAACACCAGAACATGCCCAGCTAGTCATGAGATATTATACATATAATAATGTAGGCGGAACTACTATGTTGTCCGGCAATGGTGGAGTGGATGTAGTGTATTATTCACAGGCTGATCCAAGATGGGGTGGTACAGATTTTGGTGGAAATACAGTTGGTGCTGCAGGATGTGGTCCCACAAGCATGGCAATCTGTATCAGTACACTTTCAAAGAAAGTCAGTCCGTTAACGACATGCCAGTGGGGAGCCAAACATGGATATTATATCAAGGGATCAGGATGGTCACATTCTGTGATTCCGGCATTAGCCAAGCAGTATCATCTAAAATGTAAAGGAATTGGGAAAAATCGGTCAGCACTAAGTCAGGCATTATCAGAAAAAAAGTTGGTTGTTGCAATCATGGCAAAGGGACATTTCACAAATGCAGGGCATTATATAGTGCTAAGAGGTATGACAAGTGATGGAAAAATCCTGGTTGCTGATTGTGGCAGTAAAGCGAGAAATAAAGCATGGGATTTTAATATTGTATACAATGAAGCAAGAAGTGGAGCAGATGCAGGAGGACCATTCTGGATCATTTCAAAGTAGGAAAGGAGATATTTTATGGATAGAAAACAGAAGAAAGAATTTTTGATCATAGCAGTTGGACTACTGGTTTTATTAAGCTGCATGAGTTTTTTACTAAGATCATGTTCTGATCAGAAAGCAAAGCAGGCACAAAAATATATAAGTATAGAAAGAAAAGTAAAAAATCAAAAGGATAAAAAAATGACGAAAACAGAAGTAAAATACGGAGAAGAAGGAGATAATCAATTAAGAGATTTAGATGGAAATAAAATAGAAAATAAAGATATGCCCCAAAAGGGAATACAATAGATAAAATTTTATATAGTTTTATATAAATCATTGACTTTTTATTAGGATCAATTATAAAATAATATGTATATAAATTTAATGAATTCATCATCATATAAAATTTAATAAATGTAAATTAAATGAAACAAGATGGAGAAAAAGCGTTTGGATAATCAATATGATTATCTAAGCGCTTTTTTTTGTGTAAAAATTTATCAAAGCCGAACATTTGGATTATAAGAATCGGGATAAGAGTGAGTAGGAAAGTAGGTTTCACTCTTGACATATTCAAATGGGAAGGAGGTGAACTTTTATGGGGAAATCTCCTTCCCAATTTGAGGAAACAATTCGGCATCAATTTGATCGCATATGCAAGCTGGCATTAAAAGGGGAAAAAATAGATTATATAAGACATATGGAATATTTACATAAAAATGAGGTTATGATATCAGAATTATCTCAAGAGGAGTTGAATCAATTGTTTGTACAGGATGAATATGATTTAGAAAGTTTTAGATTTCAAGTACTAAATTATGATATTGAAGTGAAGGATTCATTAATAGCAGAAGCTTTAACTTTATTAACGAAGAAAAAAAGAGATGTGATTTTATTATCTTATTTTATGGGGATGAGTGATGCAGAAATAGCAAGAAAGATGAAATTAGTTCGGAGTACGGTAAATGAGCATCGAAGACGTTCCCTAGAAATATTAAAGGAAGTGATGGAGGAAAAAGCAGATGAATCCAAAATATAAATATGAACATCAATTATTACCATATAAGATAATTAAAAGCGCCACAGAAGGAGATGTAGATGCGGTTTATGCAGTCTTAAAGCATTATGATGGATATATTGAAACACTATCAAAAAGAAAAATGTATGATGAATTTGGGCAGGAACATTATTGTGTTGATGAAACTCTTAAACGAAAACTGCAGACTAAATTATTGATTAAAACTTTAAATTTTAAAATTGATAGTTAAAAAAATAAATTTAAAAATATATGAAAAAATTGACAATTAGATTCGGGGGGGGGGGATAATGTAAACTAAACAATTAAAAGTTCTGTCTTTTAGAGAGGAAGAAAAAGTGTATAGAATAAGTGATTTATTAGAAGCGAGAAAATTTTCGTCGATGCAGTTATTATGTGGAGAAAAAGGAAAGGGTAGAGAGATAAAAGGGATTCGAATCATAGAAGTAGAAGATATGGATCGTTTTTTATCAGGGGGAGAAATTCTAATAACAAGTTTGCATGTCTATTCAAAATGTACAGATAGTCAATTTGAAAATTATTTGAAAGCATTAATTTTTAAGAAAGAAATCAGTGGATTTATAATAAAGAAAAAACAGGATTTAAATAAAGATCATTTTGAAATCTTAAGATCATATTGTGAGAAATATGGACTACCATTAATTGAAATGCCGGTTGATATGTATTACTGGGGAGTTATTCGAGATGTAATGGAGCGAATATATGATAAGGAAACAGCACGACTTAAATATTTTAAAATAACACATGATAATTTCAATTCATTAGTATTAGATGATCATACAATAGATTCCAAATCAAAAAGGATTATTGACTTTTTAGAAACGATGATTGAAAATCCGATTGCAATATACCATGGGAATGGTAATCCTTATATTTCAACTAAACTAGATAAGTCCAAGTTAATATTGATGGATGATCTAGAAGAATATAAGCCTAATATTATAACAAAATTTAAATATATGAGGCAAAGAATACAAGATATTTATCAATATATTATCAAGGTCAACATTTTAAAAGAGATAGATTCTTATATTGTAATTACGGAAGAAAATAGATTATTATCAGAACTTGATTATATGGCGATAGAAAATGCAATCATTACATTACAATATAGTTTTATTACAAAATTTGCTCAAAACGAAGTAAGAAAAAAATACAAACGTGATGTTGTACATAATATTATTCATGGACTTTTGAATTATGAGGAAACCATTGAGGCAGCAAGAGTTTTGGGATTAGGAGAAAAAGATCAATACCGAGTTGTAGGTTTCCATACAATTCCTAAAAATAAAGAAGGAAAATATACCAAAGAACAATTGCGGGAAGTTGAAATGATCGAAGGTGAATTGATTACATTGTTGCCAGAAGAACATATTTATCGCAACATGAATCAGATCGTAATGATCCAGAAAGTTGATTCAAGACAAAAGGATTTAGACTATGATGCACAGATGACTGAGATTCAACAAGTAGTTCAGAAAAATATAATGGAAAGAAAGAAAAATATTGATTTTCAGATTGGAATAGGAAGCATTGTAACAGGATGTCATAATTTAAAGACTTCTTATGAACAGGCAAAAAAAGCAGTTGCATGTACAGAGGTTGTACGATGGATTTCAAGAGATGAAACGGTATCGGTCGTACGATATTCAAAAATGGGATTTTTTCAATTATTTCTTGAAAATGATAATATGAATACATTACTTCAATATGTACCAGAAACGTTGAAAAAGTTAAAGGCCTATGAGGATAAACATCACGGGGATTTACTATTGACATTAGCCATTTATCTTGAAAACAATATGAACCGAAAGAAAACAGCGGAGGATTTAAATATTCATTATCGTTCAGTATCGTATAGAATTGATAAGATTAAAGAAATTACAGGAATTAATTTTGATAATGGAGTTGAGATGCTCGCAATCAGAAATGGATTATTAATATATCAATTAAATCAAAAACTAAAATAATGAAAGGAATCGTAGAAATACGATTCCTTTTTTGTATTTAATATTTTATATAAATGGCACCAAATGAACAAAAAAAAGATATAAATATTTCCTACTATTAACATGTGATATTAAAAATAATAGTAATGAAAAGTAAGCTAAATTTTGAAAATATAAAAATAGACGAAAATGACAAAAATCATCGATAAAGTTTTCCTAGTTTATGCATTATAAAAAAAACATAAAAAATTTATAATGAATTTGTATGAAATGAATACATAGATTATCCAAGTTGTAATCAATCAAAAAGAAATGATGATGAGATGAAAAAATTTAAGTAATCATAAAGAGAGGTGTCTATTATGCAGCTGACTAATACAACAGATTATGCAATTCGGATAATCTGTTATCTGGCATCAAAAAATCAAACGATTCGCACTGCAGAATTATCAAGAGAATTAAAAATTCCAGAAAGTTATATTCCAAAGATAACAAAAGAATTGAAAAAAGCCGGTATGGTAGTTGCATCTGAAGGAACTCATGGTGGATATACCATAGCAAAAAAAGCAAAGGATATTTCACTTAAGGATGTGATTTCCTGTACAGAATCAACAATGGCAATTAGTCGTTGCCTAGAAAAAGATCGATATTGTTCAAGAAATTATTCTGATTGCTGTAAAGTACATAAGATTTTATTGGACCTGCAGAATACGTTTAATAACCGACTGGAAAACGTCATGATTTCAGATATCATACATCCAGGAAAAGATGAATATTTTGGAAGGTTTTATGTAATCTTAAAAGTGGATTTAAAAAATGATTCTTATGAATGTATTTATTCTCATTGCAAAGACGTTCAGGAGGAACATAAAGAATGGAAAAGTTATCAGCAGTTTGTAGAAAATTATACGAATAAATTTGTTTACAAAAACGATCAGCAAAAGATAAAAGATTTTCTTTCCTATGATCTATTAAGAAAAGATTTGATCAATGGATGCAGGGAAGAGGATATATCTTATAGACGCAGGACGGATTTAGAAGAAGATTTGTTTGTCTGGATGGAATTAAAAAAATATGTAGATTCCGATGAAAATGTAGCAATTTTAACATTACATAATGCAAAAGTTATTCCAAATACAATGGTAGAAATGGAACAGAGACTTCGACAAAATGAAAAAGATGTTTCAAAACAGTATTGGGATATGGTTTCTTTATTAGTTGCAGTATTAAATCACAATAATCTGATCGAGACAGAACATCAGGACGATATTAGTTTTTATACGAAGCAGGTCTATCTGCAATTGAAAGAAAATTATCCAGAATATCATATTACAGATGAAGAGATTGAAAACGTATCTCATTTAGCACCAATCCATGACATTGGTAAAATCAGAGTACCGATTGAAATCTTAAATAAACATGGAAAGTTGACAGAAGCAGAAATGGAGCTTGTAAAAGAACATCCATATGTAGGAGCAGAGATGACGTTATGTTTTCCTAATTCATTTACAACAAAAGAATTAAATCAATATAGCTATGATATATGTAGATGGCATCATGAAAGGTATGATGGAAGTGGATATCCAGATGGATTAAAAGGAGAAGAAATACCAGTTTGTGCACAGGTTGTTGGGTTGGTTGATGCATATGATGCATTGATCAATGAACGACCATATAAGAAAAGATTAAAACATGAAACAGCAATTCGAATGATCCTAAATGGGGAATGTGGAGCTTTTTCAGATAAAATATTAACATGCTTTTTGGCCGCAGTGATGAGGCCGGAATGGAAAAAGAAAGTAAGGGATTTAAATGAGAAGGAAAAAGAAGTTCATAAAACAGATCGTAGCAATGATCTTGTGTGTTACACTTCTGACTTCACAAATGAATATAATCAGTGCCGAAACAGTGCAAAATAGTTTGCAAGAGTCCACAAAAACAGAAAATCAGGTGACAACATCTGAAAAGGACACCACTTCTGTGGCCACTGCAACGGAAAAAACAAGTACAACCCAAACGAGTGCTAGTACGACTGAAAAAAAAGAAAATGAAACAACAAAAGATATTGATTCATTTATAAAAGAGGGAAAAATCTGTATCTATAATTACGAGCAATTAAAACAGATCGGTACTGGGAAAACAATTTATACAGGTGATAAAAGTGGAAACATTGGTGTAGGTGATATTGTAAAAAAAGATGGAAAGATTATGACGTATCAGGCAGATGGAGATTATCTGTTGATGAATGATATCGTCATGGATACCAAACAGATTTGGAATATCTCTGATAGTTTTAAAGGAACGATCACAGGAGAGCAAGTTAAGAAGAATGAAGAATTAGAATTATATAATAAAGAAAAAGATACGATTTATATCTACAATCCATACCAGTTAATGGTACTTACTCAAGAAGATTCTGAAAAAGAACCAGTGATGTCTCTTGATTATGAATCAAAGAAATTTGGAATGGGACAGATGATCTATCCGAATGGAACTGATAAAGATTATCTGACTTACAGCAAGAAACACAATTATGTTCTATCTGTCAAATTTAATTCGGATAAGCCGAAACTAGAAGCAGATCAGGTAAGAACTTTATCTGCGGATGATACATATGAAGGACGAGATTTTAATGGACAGGTTGTAAAAACAATTGGAAATAAAAAATATATCCTGATTGGAAATGAGGAACAGCTTCGTAAGATTGGAAGTGGAGATAAGGTTTATGGTGCTGTTTATCAAGCATATCATCATGATGCAAAATGGAATGTAGATGAAGATTCTAATGGGAAACCTATCATGTTATATGGAGGAGATGCTGACCTGAAAAAAGATCAGAATGGAACAGAGGATTATAAATTAGGAGCAGATGGAATCAAAGAAGCTGATAAAAGTTATAGCGTTCATGAAAAAGAATTGTTTTATTCTTATGGACGTTGTGGAGTCGATCAGACAACAGGAAAGATTGATCCAAATTTAGATATTGATAAGGCAGCTAATGTAACTTATGCTTCCAATGCCAATTATATTATTTTTCGAGATATTAAATTAACGTCAAACTGGACTCCATTAATGTTTTCAGGGAATATGATTGGAGCGAAAGAAACAGGGAAATCTACACTTTGGAAAAATGATAGTAGTGTTGATGATTACAGCAAAGCAACAGATTTTGCAGAAGATGTCACAAAGCCAGTGATTTCAGATGTAGTGATAGAACAAAGTGAAAAAATAAATGTCGGAGAAACAATGGGAGTTGGATTCTTTGCAACATTATCTAGTGAGACAAGTGATACAGATATCGGAATCAGTAAAGGAACAGTCAATGTTTCAAATATTCAATTCCATGATGTGAAAGTTGAAACGACGACAAGTGAAACCTATTATCCAAGTACTTTGGTCAGTACTTTAACTTCGAGTCTTGGAAAACTTTTAGGAGCAACGCTAAGTGGATTAACGTGGTTACTTACATTTGGTCAGGTAAAAATTGATTTAGGAAAAACATTGGGAGATGTTTTAGATGCAAGGAAGAAAGATCCAACGGCATTGGCAACGGGTGGATTTGCAGGACGTGTGGTTGGAGATGTACATATATCAAAATGTGAACTGACAGGAAATGTAAGTGTCAGCAATGTAAATAATAATACTGGAAGTTTTGTTGGATATACCGAAGGATCTACACAGTATAGTGGATTATCAAATGCACTTGGAAATCTTGTGAAATTGCTAAGCAATATTTTAAATGTGATTCCAGGATTGGGACTTGGAGATTTGATCACTATTTTGCTTGGAAATGCAATTCCATTAAGTAAGTTGATTCCGACAGGATACAAAAATGTCAAAATCACAGAGTGTAATGTATCTGGATTAACGGGTGTTCTGGGAAATGCAGAAAAAGATTATGCAGGAGGATTTGTTGGACAGCAAATTGGTACGATCATAGAAAATAGTAATATTCAAAGTAGCAATTATAAAGTTGTTGCAAAAACATATGCAGGAGGATTTTCTGGACTGTCCAGAGATGCAGTGATCGAGGGAACGTTATCTGGGGCATTGGATACGTCAATTCAATGGTCAAGTTTTAACCCTGAAAGTTTATTATTATCATGTTCTATTAACAGCAATACGCTTGAAGTAAGCGGTGAAAATAGTATTGGAGGATTTGTTGGTGCAATGGCCAATACAAGTGCTGTTAATTGTACGGAGAAAATAGATGATGAGATGACAATTTCTAATAGTGGAGATAATACAGGTGGATTTGTAGGATTAGCAACCATAGGTTGGGCTGCCAATTTAGGAAAAGAAGATAACAAGGATAATTTATTAGGAGCAGTTGTTGATCTGGTGACAAAACTTCTTAGCAGTGATCCAAATCAAGCAGCATCTTTATTATCACTTGGAGGTATAAATCCTTCTGCGATTATGGGATGTCAGATTACAGCACCTATGACAGTTCAATCAAAAGGAAATTACAGTGGTGGATTGGTTGGACGAGGCGATGGAGCTTATGTCACAAGTTCAAAAGAAGACTACTTGAAAAAAGTATCTTTTTGGAGAAATAAGATTTATGAAACATCTGTGATTCCAACAAAAGAAACAACAATCAATGGATTAAAGCAGGTTACAGGAAAGGATTATGTCGGAGGAGTTACAGGATCCTTAGGAACAGCGAGTGTAGCAGGTCTTTTAAATACAACGGTTGGTATTGCATCCTATTTAAGTTTTACATTAGATGAAGTTACAGTCAGTGGAAATGATACAGGATATCAAGTGGTTGCTACAGGAGAACGAGCTGGAGGAGTGTTTGGGGAAGCAATTGGTGGAACAATCAATGCAGTAACAGCGAATAATTTATACAAAGTAGAAGGAAACAACTTAACAGGTGGTTTCGGTGGATTATCTGGGCCAGGTGATTTAGCAGGAACAGATAATGGATTAACCGTTAACTTATTAGGATTAAATCATGTTTTAAAATTAAGTAATTTATTATCACTTGGTCAGGCAGTAGAAGTAAAGATTTCAGATTCCAAAGTTTTAGGAGTAAAAAATGGATATACAGTAAAGTCTACTGGAGCAAGGGAAGATGGATCAGTGACAGATTATATTGCAGGAGGATTTCTTGCAAGAAGTAATAGTACAAAGATTTCAGCATGTAGTGCACAAAATCTAAAAGATGTTACAGCTACAGATTCTGGTGGATATGCAGGAGGTTTCCTAGGAGTTTCCAAAACAGGAGGTCTTGCAGATGTAGCAGATGAAGATTCTATTAAATCACTGGTTGATATTAATGGATTAGTAAATGCAGTTAGTTATCTGATTCCGAAATATACAGATTGTAGTGTACATTATGTAGAAGGTGGCGGAGTCAGTGCTGATACAGCAGGAGGTTTTGCAGGAGATTTTCAGAGTGGAACAATTAATAATAAAGACCGTGGAGAAGGAGATTATTATTGTGTTTATAATCTGGACCATGTAACTGGAAAATCCTATGCAGGAGGTTTTGGTGGAAATGTATATTCAGGAGCTTTAGCATCCGCAGGAAAAGGTATTAGCATTTTAGGTGGTATCAAAGGGTTGAATATCAATATTGGAGAATTGCTAAATCTGATCAATGCCTATATTCCATACATTGAATATGCAGGAGTAAAATCAGAAAAGGGCTTTACCGTAACAGCAGATCAAATCAAGTCTGATGATTCCAATTCAGGAAGTGCAGGAGGATTTATCGGATATGGAAGTGGTGTACAGGTAAGTCATTGTGATGTAAACAATTTAAAACATACAAAAGTTACAGCACCAAAAGACTTGGAGGAGCAGTCAGGAAGCACCTATTTTGATACAAACCAAAGTGCTTATGCTGTTACTGGAGCAAGATATGCAGGTGGCTATATTGGTTATATGGATATCGGTTCTGCAGCATCGATAGGAAAGGGATTAAGTGTCCTTGGAACAGCAATCGGAGTGAATGATGTTTTAGATGCCTTAAATGTCGTAGTTTCAACGATCGAACATAGTGATGTTACTGGAAACACTGGTGGATTTGCAGTGAAAGCATCGAATGTGGAAGGAGATGTTCTAGGGGATGCTGGAGGATTTGCTGGAAAGATTTCCGGTGGACATATTCAGGATTCCAATGCAAATAACTTCTCTTATATTATCGGACAGATTGCAGCCGGAGGTTATGTTGGAGATTATGTTCCGGGAGATGTTGCCAGTGTTCTTGGAGATGCAAGCATCTTAAATGGATTAGTTAGTGTAAAAGAGACATTGGCATCGGTCGCTCAGGACTTTGTTCCAACAATCCGCAATAGTTCAACATCATGCATACCATGTGGTGGAGCTGTCAGAGCACAGGCAGCATCTACAGAAAGTGTACAAAGAGGTATGGCAGGAGGTTATGTTGGTCATAACGAAGGTGGACATATCTGGGGATCTAATACAAAGAAATGGAAAGGTAAGGATTATACGGGTTCAACGAGTAATTGTCAGGCAATCCGTATCCGATCTGTGTATGGAGCAGAGATTGCTGGCGGATTTACAGGTTTTATGGAATGTGCCGATACCGCAAGTACAGGAAGCTTATCCTTACTATGGGGATTGGTAAAAGCAGACAATCTTTTAGGAGCTTTAAGTATTGTCTATCCAACCGAAGAAAATACAGATGTCTATGGACCACTTGCAAAATTAGATGTTGCTACATGGAATTCATGGGTGAAATATGTTGGAAAATATGGTGGATATGGAAGTGAGCTTGCCGAAAATGGAACAGTAAAAGATCAAACCGAATTAGATAAAGTCTTATCCAAATATGAATATGGATATCAGGTAGTGGCTGGAAGAGATAACTATCAAAGTAAAACCAATCTTGCAAATGGTGGAGCAGCCGGAGGCTATGTTGGATCAATGCACAGTGGAACGATCACAAATGGACAGACGCATTTGACCAAAGAAGTCAAAGCACTTAGAACTTCTGGTGGATTTGCAGGAGAAGTAGTTAATACAGGAGCAGCTAACCTTGGAAGCGTCAGTATTCTTGGATTAAATCTTGAACTTGGACAGATGTTAAATGTTTTGGATGTTTTTGTTCCAGTAATCAAAAAATCATCTGTGGAAGGATATCAAAGTGGATTATCTATAAAAGTAACAGGAACAGGTGGAAAATGTGGTTATGCCGGAGGCTATACCGGACATATGGTTGGTGGACAGATCTGGGGAGATGAAAATACATCTTGTCAGGTAAAGAATCTAAGAAGAGTTGACGGGACAAAAGATATTGGAGGATTCGTTGGAAATGCACAACCAGGAAGTGTTGCATCTGTAGATACCACAGGTGGCTCTGGATTACTAAACAGTCTGATCAACAGTCTGATCAAAACACCAGCAGATCTGATCAAAGTCTTGGATGCAACCGTATCAACGATACGTTATGCAGGAGTAACTTCTTATGATGACTGGGGAGTGATCATAAATGGTGCATATGCAAACGGAACAAATAATACTGGATATGCAAGATCCGCAGGTGGATTTGCAGGTAGTCTTTCAGGAACTGTTCTTGGAGAAAAAGGAAAAGATACTTCAGAAATTTATGCGAATGGAATCCGATCCGTGATCGCTGGTGAGTATGCAGGAGGAGGTTTTGGAATTGCTGATGTGGATGCCGGAGTTCAGTTATCTGCAGGAGGCGAAACAAACATCTTAGGTAAGTTGTTGCAGTTAGGGAAAACAGACGTACTGGATGCTTTTCGAACTTATGTATACTATGGAAGTGTCAGTGGAAGTAAAGATCATGGATTAAGTGTAGTTTCTAATCAGGCAGTGAAAAGCGGACAAAATGATTCAGTTACCTATAGTGGAAACGCAGGAGGCTTTGGCGGAGCATTACTGAATGGTTCTGTAAAGAACAGTAAAGTAACCAATCTGCTAAAAGTCAAAGGTCTAAATAGTGTCGGAGGATTTGTTGGATATTCTGGAAAAAGCGGAGTTGTTGATCTAAGCAAGATTGATGTTCTTGGAGATAACTATGGGGCTTTATTAGGAGGATCTTTAGGAGTTTTGGATGTCTTTGGGTCTGTGATCCATGACAGTCAGGTGACAGGATATGATGGCGGTTATACCGTACAAAGTGAAAATGGCGATGAAATGATCGCAGGTGGATTTATAGGCTATGCAAATCTTGCAAGGATTGCAGATTGCAAAGCTGGCAATTCAAAGAAGCAATCCGAAAGTTTAAAACAGGTATCATCTGGAGGAACAGCTGGAGGATTTGTAGGAAGAACAAGCTTTGCTTATCTGGCAGACGTTAAATTAGATTCTCAATTAGTGGATGCATTATTGAGTGGAGTATTAAATCCGCTAGTGAAAGCCTTATATCTTGACAAGATTCAGGAGTCTAATTTATTAAATATTAATTTAGGAATTTTAAAATTACAAGCGTTATATGATGGAAAATTGATTCATTTAAATTTGTTAGGTTTAGATCTTTCCGTAGGATTATCAAAAAAATCATCAGAAAATGATCAACAGACAGATTTGGCAATCATAACGATTGGAGATTCAACAATTAAACTTCCATGTGATTCCAGTGGAATTCAGGCAGATGATGATGCGAAATCTAATATCAGTATCAGTTTAATCAAAGCTAATCGAACAAAGATTAAAAACTGTGAAGTTGATGGAATCAGCTCAGGATACGATGTCTATGCCGGTGGTGCAGATAACGATACCGATGGAATTGCAAAAGATGGAAACAGTGGTGGTTTTGTTGGATATAACGATGAAGGTTATCTTCTGGATAATGATATGTATTATTGCGATGTTGTAAGAGGAAGTGAAAAACTCATTGGTCCATTTAGTGGAAAGAGTAAACTGGATTCTGCGTATGCATTTAATACATTAAGAAATATCGAAGGTGAAAACAATACCTATCGGATTTATCGAAAAGTAAAAGGAGATTTAAATGAAATCAAACAGGGATCAAGCATTTTAAATAGCAGTTATACGAAAGATGCAGCAAGTGGATGGAGTATCTATTCGGTTGGACATATGAAGACTGTTGATAGCTACGATACATTAAAAGATGCCAAACTTGAAACAGAAAGTTCTAAAGATACAGTAAAATTGAATGCTTATATCTCTGATGCAAAAGCGGTATTGATGGCAGATACAAAAACAACATTAAATACCGAAGATGACAGTACAACACCAGAGCCATCACAGACACAGGATCCATGTGATGAATTGATCAATCTAACGATCAATAAAGTTTGGAGAGATAACAAAAATCAAGACAAGAAACGACCAGACAATATCACAGTCACGATCCAAAGAACCTGGACAGAAAATGGAGTAAAACAAACAGAAACGGTTCCAGGATATGAAAGTTATCAAATAACAGGGGATAAAGATAAATCAACATGGCAGGAGCTCATCAAAGGACTACCTGCATATAAAACGGTGAACGATGAACCTTGTTATTATAAATACTCTGTTACAGAGACAGAAGTGAATGACTATGAAACAGATGTTAAAACATCGGATGATGGATTTACTACAACCATTACAAACAGTCATTTTTCCATCCTTCCAGATACTGGTGGATGGGGACAATATTTATTTTATCTGATAGGAATCCTGCTTTTGGGGCTCTACATAGCAATGAGAAGAAAGAAGCGAAAAGAACAACAACAGGCAGAACAACTATACACAACCAATCAACAAAGCAATGAAGAAAAGGAGAATGCGCTATGAAGAAACTCAAAAAAATGGTAGCAGTACTGTTAACAGCGATCATGGCAATGGCTATGAGTGTTTCAGTATTTGCTTCCGCACAAACAGGAACTTTAAAAGTAAAGGTAAACGATAAGAATACTTTGGAAAATCAGACAATCAAAGTGTATAAATTGTTTGATTTATCTAGAAGTGGAGAAAACTATGCATATACAGTAAATTCTGAGTATGAAGCTATCTTAAAACAGGTATTAAATATAACAAAAGATGATGCAACAAGTGATGATTATTATAAGGCTTTAAGCAGTATGACAAAAGATTCAGAAAAGATTCAATCTTTTGCAAATGATTTTACAAAAGCGGCGATAACTGCCAAAAAAGCAGAAACAGCTAAAAAAGAGAACTTAGCTAAAGGTACAACAGAAGTAAGCTTTGATAATCTTGCTTATGGATATTATCTTGTATACCAGACAGGAACAAAAGAAATTCAGTCTTCTTTAGTATCATTAGATGCCGCTGAAAAAGAAGTAGATTTAAAAGGAACTGCACCAAGTATTGAAAAAACAGCAAATAAAACATCTGTTAATATTGGAGATACAGTAACTTATACAATCACAGGAACAATTCCAGATACTACAGGATATGATAACTATCAGTATATCATCAAGGATACATTATCAAGTGGTTTAACTTTTGATGGAAATACAACAGTAGCTATTACAGATTCAACAGTGAATCCAAGTGAAGCACCAGAAGCAACAATTGAAGGTCAAAATATGACATTGGATTTATCTGAATGGGTAAGAAACAATCAGAAAAACAAAGGAAAAACATTTACAGTTACATATAAAGCAAAAGTAAATGAAAATGCGGTTGTAACTGAAAACAACAAAGCGACATTAACATATGGAAACGATCCAAGTAGTACAACAACAACAACTCCAAGTGAGGTAAAAACACCAACTTATCCATTACAGATTAAGAAAGTAGATAGTGCTAATACAGATAAATTATTGGCAGGTGCAAAATTTAAATTATATAAAAATAAAGATGATGCTGATGCAGTGAATGATAAAGCAATCAAAGTAAATAAAAAAGCAGATGGAAAATATGTAGTCGATCCAGCTGGAACAACAACAGAAATTGTATCAGTGGATAATCAAGTAGAAGGTATTGATACAGACTGCAACTTATACTTAAATGGTTTAGAGGCAGGTACTTATTATTTAGTAGAAACTGAAGCGCCAGATGGATATAACAAAGTATCTGGAACAATTGAAGTTATAATTACTAAAAGTGCAACAACAAATGTTAGTGAATGGACATTAACAGGAAATGATGGAGCAAATGGTCAGGTATTAACAGTAAAAAACAGCACAGGAACGATTCTTCCATCTACAGGTGGTACAGGTACGATTATCTTCTCAATCGTAGCCGGAGTTCTGATTTTAGGAGTAGCTGCAAGCTTTATCAAAGATCGTAGAAAAGAAGCTTAATCTTAGATACCTAATTATTTATATTATATAAACCTAAAGAAAGAAGAATCAGCGGCTGTCTGGTTGTGTCAGCCGCAACTCTTCTTTCAATGAATGACAGTAGGCAGAACATAATAAAGAACAATTTTGGTTGTGTTCTGCGTGCTGTTATGAAAAATAAGATTCATAATAAGAAGTGTCGTTATAAAAGGGGGAGAAGTTATGAGGAAGTGAAAATCAAGTCTACTTAAAGGGGCAATCTCCAGATATTACGAAGAAAGAAGATGTAACAACAGTAGATATAGGAGAAACAATTCATTATACGATCACAGGAACAATTCCAGATACAACAGGTTATAAGGATTATTATTATCTGATTGAAGATACATTAACAGCTGGACTTGACTATGATGGAAATGTAACGGTAGAAATTAAAAATCCTGAAGGAACACCAACAAAGGCACCAGGAGCAACGATTACTGGTAGGACATTTAAATTAGATTTATCTGAGTGGGTAAGAAAGAATCAGGAGAATGTTGGAAAAGAATTTACAGTTACATATAATGCAATCGTAAATGAAAATGCAGTTGTAACAGAAAATAACCAGGCGTATCTGGAATATGGAGATAATCCAGAAAATGTTGTAAGGACAACACCAAGAGAAGTAAAAAGTCCAACGTATCCATTACAGATCAAGAAAACAGATAGTGGAGAAACCAACATGTTAGCAGGAGCAACATTTAAATTGTATACAAAGGAAGACGATGCTAATAAAGATATAAATGCCATTACGATAACAAAAAAGGCAGATGGAAGATATATATTTGATAAAAAAGTTCGAATACAGAAATGATATCCATTGGTCAAAAAGTCAATGATATTGTAGCAGATTGTAATCTGTATCTGAATGGATTAGAAGCAGGAACTTATTATCTGGTTGAGACAAAAGCACCGGATGGATACAATAAAGTATCTGGTCCAATCAAAGTTATAATCAAACAAAGTACTGATGATAATGAGGCAAACTGGACATTAACAGCACAGGGTGCAAATGGACAGGTTTTAACAGTAAAAAATAATACAGGAACCATTCTTACATCTACAGGTGGAACAGGAACGATCATTTTCTCAATAATTGCAGGAGTTTTGATCTTAGGAGTTGCAGGAAGCTTTATCAAAGATCGAAAAAAAGAAGCATAGAGTAAGAAAATGATAAGCAGTGGGAGAAAAGACAATGAAAAGACAGAAAAGTAAAAAAAGGAAGATCAAAGATATCATAAGAATCATCGTATTATTAATTGCCCTCTGCGTACTGATATATCCAAGTGTTAGTAGCTATTTAGATGAAAAAAATAGTTCGAAAGTCGTATCAAATTATGATAAAAAAAGTGAAGAACTAAGCAAAAAAGAAAAAAATAAGATGATAAGAGCTGCGAGAGCTTACAATAGGGAACTGTTAGGAAATATAGAACTTCAAGATCCATTTTCATCTAATAAAAAACAGATCGATCAAAGATATGCATCATTATTAAATGTTGATGGAAATGGAATGATGGGATATGTAAGAATTCCATCCATCAAAGTAGAATTGCCGATTTATCATGGAACCAGTGAAAGTGTGCTTCAAGTAGGTGTTGGACATTTTGAAGGAACATCTCTTCCAGTTGGAGGAAAAAGTACACATACTGTATTGACAGGTCATCGAGGCTTGCCTACGAAAACATTATTTACGAATTTAGACAAGTTAAAACAAGGCGATGTATTTTATATCAAAGTATTGGGAAAAACACTTGCATATGAGATTGATCAGATTCTTACAGTATTGCCCAGTGATACAAAAGCATTATCCATTACAAATGGAAAGGATTATGCAACACTGGTAACATGTACACCATATGCGATCAATACACATAGATTACTGGTCAGAGGGCATAGAATCCCATATGTAGAAGCAAATAAAAAACAACCAGACCAGAAGATTACGCCAGAATTGCCATTTGCAGTTAGAGTTTTGATTTTAACCGTTGGCATGCTGATCATTATATTTACAGTTGTAAAGATTGTCGAAAAAATACGAAGAAGAAAACAGCAAGGGGGAAGAAAATAAATGAGGATTTCAAAAAAGTTTATAAAAATCCTGACAGTTATGATCATCCTTGCGTTGTTTTCAGTATCAGGAAAAATGATAATGGCAACGACAGCACAAGGGTCCATTAGCATTTTGTATAAAGGAAGAACCAAAGGAGATCAGGAGATTGCATTAAGCAAAGCAGATTTTGTCTTGTATCAAGTTGGAAAAGATACTACAGATGGAATATGGAAATTAAATGAGCAGTTTAAGCAATCTAAAGTATCTTTAACAAAAGAAGATGCACAGTCACGACAAAAACAGGCAATAAAATTGTACCAATATGCAAAAAAACATCGGATAAAAGGTACAAATAATCAGACAAATGAAGTAGGAAGATTGTTTTTTGGTAATTTAAAAAATGGTTTATATTTAGTTGCGCAAACAAAAGAAGTACATTATGGAAAAACAGAGCGGTATATTTCAGATCCATTTTTAGTCAGTATTCCAGCAGATATAGATGGTTCCTTATTATATCATGTGACAGCACAGCCAAAAAGTGCATGGGAAAGTAATAAAAAAGAACCTATTTCGGAGGTGAAAAAAGAAAAAATATTAAAAAAGAATGATACGAAAAAAAGGAAAACTGGAATTTTAACAGGAAGAGTGAAAACTGGAGACTTTAAAGAACCATTATTGTGGATCATTGCTGCAGTTTTAAGCGGATGTATTTCATATGCCATGATAAAGGTACAAAAAAGAAAATATAAATAGAATTACTCAAGAAGGCTTTTATTGACAATAATAAAAGTCTTCTTCTGTATTGTTAGGCTTTAAGCCTGTTCAGCACAGTGGAGTTTCTCAGAAGAGAAACGGAACTTTGATGAACAAATAAACCACCGGCTAGGCC
>ERZ773216.334-NODE-334-length-67428-cov-5.954522_pt1 | contig 67428 bp, 72 predicted proteins | sample MGYA00511259_ERZ773216 | MGnify/ENA primary metagenome ERZ773216 (study PRJEB29015, sample SAMEA2737764) | human gut metagenome | biome: human gut; feature: human-associated habitat; material: faeces | place: China | collected 2012 ... | reverse complement strand
AAAACGAGACGACCGAAGTCGTCTCGCAAAAGTCTAACTTTGAGGGGTCACCTCAAAAATACATCTCCTTTAAATTTATTTTATAACAATTGTCCGTTCAAATAGTTATGAGACGGTTTTTTCGCTTCAGTTTTATATTTCAATTCTTTAGCAGCCTCTTCCTCAGATCCGTACAATCTATTAATAGGTACTCTGATTCCACCGCCTTCTTCAAATCGTACAGTAGCAAGATTACCAGTAACATGAGCGACAGTTACCTTTCTAACCTTCAAATTACTCTCAATAATATAAGCTTCAATTCCCTCTTTCATAATATACCTCCACAAATATCAACTGAAATAATTATACCATATAAAATCGTAAAAAATAGGGTAGAAGAGAATAAAATCTCAACTACCCTATTTCATTATATAAATCTCATTTTTAATTTTGCATTATGCGCATAATTAATACTTTAAATGGTATTATTGTCCGATGTATTACTATTTTTTATTTGGTTGTTTATCTTAAAAATGCTTGTCATAAGAGGTGTTTGAATATCATTATCTTTTGCCATCATTAATAGTGCAGGAATGTCTTTGTTTAAACAATGAGAATCATAATAAGGTTTATCTTTATAAACATATGTATGAGATGAACTTACTCTTTCATCTGCAACAAAGCATTCTCTTAATTCAGGATAATTTATTCCATATGCTTCAGCAATTTTGGCAAATTCATTACAAAATGTAACCTTTGTAGCAATCCAACAATTCTCCATGTATTTTGCCAATTCTGCCGTACGCCAGTCTGTAAAAATAAATCTAAACGATCCATCTTTTACCTTGGAATATAGTTCTACACACATAGAAGAGTATGTTTTATTTCCTCCTAGAATAACAAAATTAGGAGATTCAAGGCTATGCTGTGTAGTTCCATAATATTCGGGGCTTATTACTATATTTTCAAGATGAAAAGATTCACAAGTTCCTACAGGAATAGCTGATTTAATTATAATAACATCTGCTTTAATTTTAGGTATTATCCATTCAATTTCAGACGTATCACAAGAACCATCTTCTTTCATTTCTGTAGGAACACAAACGAATGCATAATTAAATTTATCATTCAATATATCTTTGTCTGAAAAAGATTTATTATATTTATCATATACACTAATTGCTTGTTTTAACTTATAGAATTCTTTTTCTATGTGTTTTCCAATATTGCCATATCCACATATCAGTATATTCAATATTACTTCCCCCTTTTTTATTAACTGATAATAAAATCTCCATTTTCATTTTCAATAATTTTAGAGTCATATTTATGAACAATTCTAAATATATTGTTGTTGTAATCAACAGTTGCTAACTTAGGATTTCTTTTCTTTGTCAGTCTAATAAGATATTGTTCTGAGTTATTGTTATTAAACATATTATTTTTTATTTCTTGTGCTTTTGTGTAAAAGGAAATAAGGCTATCTTTATCTCCAATGCATACACCAGCATTAAGATATTTTTGTTTTCCTTTGATTTTAATAATTTCTTGCAAACTTTCAATTATAGGACTACTTGGATAAGCAACTGGTGTACCATTAAAAACTATTGGAGTATCAAATGCAAGATATTTTTCTATAAATGAATCATCTAAATCTCCAGTAATTACAGTATCTCTGCCATCAAGAATAAGTGCATACTTAGTTGTAACTTTTCTTAAACATTCAAGAATATGTTCAATCTTAATAGGGTTATTCCAAAATATTACATCAGAAGCAGTATTAAGTAATTTAATATTATTAAATTCACACTGTTTAAGAATAAACGAATCTTTCTCGCACTGACTATTCATAACAGATATAATTGATAAATCTTTTGATATATTAAAACTTCTATCAAGGTTATATTCTGCAAGTTCACGATGTTCTTCTAAACCACTACCAGGAAGATGAATAATCTTTATTTGTGATCCATTTTCACTGTAATAATTGTGCTTCATATTGAGTATTTACCTCCTTTAGAATTTGTTCATTGGAATAACCATATCCAATTATTTCTTTATTGCAATACATTTCTTCAGTGTATTCTTTCATAATATATTGACATAATACACTTGTGTAAATTAGGTTATATATCTTATTATTTTCGAGTTCTTTGTATATTTTTAAGATATCATCATATGAATATAAATTAAACATTTCACCTGTACCATGATATACAAGCATATCTCCAGACTTAAAATTATCAACAAATGATTTAATATTTATTTGGTCTTCTAAAGAGTAAGTAAAGTCCTTTTCTGAACCATCTGACAGTTGTATACTTAATCCGCTAGTAATATATTCACCACATTTTGTTTTAATGTTTTTACACATTTTATTTTTTATTTTCTCCATATCTATAATGGCACTAGAATATTCTTGTAACAAATACTTTTTATCATCAATAATATTCACCTCAGATGTGAGAAAATTCATATTAAATAAAATATCTTTTGCTGGATTAAATGGTTCTGACAATATAAAATCTCGTATCTCACGAGTAATTGGCTTATATATATATTCATTATTTTCTTGCAAAATTGAATTAATTGCTTCAATATCATCATAAAATCCAATAAAAACACCCTGAGAAGTGTATACAACATATAATGTATTTTCTATTGCTGTGTCTGACATTTTTACCTCCTATTTCCATCTTCCTATACAAATAACGCTCATACTATCTTCTATACCTTCATTGTAAAAGTTATCATCGCCAGGAGTTACTGAATTTGACCATACAGTAAAATAATTTCTTTCATGACGTATCATAGGGATTCTTCTATCAAAGCCGCCACTAGTTTGTCCATTAGTACTTGTATTATCTACTGCTATTAAGGCATAGTTGTTATTTATAAATGATACAGGATAAATATAATGAGTATTATTTTCTACTGACCATCCATCAGGAATTATTGTGACCATAATCATAATACCAGTCGAAAATCTTATATAATAATTCATACTACCTGCGTCGTTTGACCACATGGTATCATAATAACCTGTTGTTATAAGTGTATCAATCATACTCTTTAATTGTTTTCCCATAAAAGCAGATAATGAATCCGTTGTAGAAGTACTTGTTAAATTATTCTGTATACCTCTCCATGTATTAGTATCCGAATCGGATACAGAAGTCTTACTACCGTCAGAACCAGTAAGAGTAATAGTGCTTCCTGATTTAGACAATGAATATGTTGTATTGTTATCCGTTGTTTTATATCCGCTATCATTTGTTAATTGAGAAACTTTTGTAGGTACAGTTACATTCACAGCTTTAGAAGAAGGTGTAAGAGCAGTCCCATTCACCTTTACAGTTTCAATTACGTTTGCTTGTGCATCACTTGGAGCATGTGCTGAGTCGGCATGAGTTTTTGCAGAATTCCAGTTATTAACCAAAGTAGATGTAATTCCGTCAATAACGGACTTATTACTATGAGTGTGTCGTTTTGAATAAGCATCATCATAGTGTGCTTTGTCTGTTTTACTTAATAAACCGTCAACCGAAGTAGTTGCCTTTGGAATTGCATTTGCAGAAATAGCAACCCATCCAGTACCATTGTAACGATATGTATAATCTGTGTCTTTTACGTTTACCGTCCATCCATCAGCAGGATTAGGATACGTTTTTGCAATGTCGCTATACGTTGCTACACTCTCTTTCCAATCAATGTTTGTTTCCAAAGTAGAAAATTTATTATCAATCTCATTTTTAGTGTATTTATCTCCCCACGAAGTTTTATTGTTCGTAACCGTCTTAGAAAGAGAAGATAGATCGCTCTCTAATTTTGATACTGAAGTTTCTATTGTTTCACCATTATCACGTTCAACACTTGTAGAAGATGTCCATTCAGAAATTTTTTTATAATTTCCATCGGACTGTTTTTGTGTTCTAGTTATTTTTTTATAACCAGATGAAAGTGCCATATTTTATTTCCTCCTTTCAATTATCCCTCGATGATCCAATAATCACCAGTTTTTTGTATTGTTGGTTCTGTAGATTGCGTTACTTCAGACACAACTCTAGTGCTGTTGCTATATAAACATCCATCGGTTCCAACATAAGCCGTATCATGAGAGTATGTTACGGGAGATGCTGCTTGTGAAGTAGCACCAACCAAGAATATCTTACTTGATGTATTTGTTGAACCCGTAGTATTCGTTGTATTTGTATCTTGCGTAGTAATAGTACCTGTAGTTCCATCGCCTTTGGCATAAGTAATTACTTTGCCACTTACAGATAAACTTTTAATGTATGTTGTATTAATCTGCTGACCAGCTGAATCTTGTGTCGCTTTTGTAGCTGTAGTAGTTGAACCTGCACTTGTAGCGTATTTAACAGATTTATTTGCATCAGCTGTATTATCAACGTTTCCAAGTCCTACCTGAGACTTTGTTACTGAATGAGGATTACTCCTATTCGTAACATGTGCATCTAAATTACTTTCAACAGTCTTACCACGACTACCTTCAAACACAGTTCCAGTTGTAGTACCAAAATTTATATTTTCACTAAGAATTTTTTTGTTTATATCAAGAGGGGCAATTCCATTTGCTACATTCTTATCATCTGTTAAAACAAACTTATGATTTTTCAAATCGTCTTGGAAGTCTTTGATGATTTTATCTTGTTTGTCTAAATGAGCCAAAGCTTCTGTGAGTGCATCGAATTCATAAGAAGATTCAATATCATCATAATCAATAGGAATCGGTTCAATATTGAGTGTAAAATTCATAGTTGATACTATGGGTGCATCTAACTGAATAATATCATCAATCGACTTTTCACCTAATGAATATACTTTACGCATAATCATGACATCTACATCACATTTACCTGGAACGACCAACATTTGCTGTGTTAATTCAATCATGATTCTATTATTTACAATTTCACATTGATTAAAGACATTAAAACCATCTGGCTTCTTAAATCGTACAAAGGCACTTGTAGTATTAGTATCAACATCGTATATTATGCCATTGTGTGTACATGTAACTTCGATTCCACGTCCAGTATCATATTGTTTTGCCGATACCTTAACAATGTTCTTGTTGTACAAATCCAGTGAAATTTTAGCAATTGTTTGCATCTTTTTCTCCTTTCTAATAAAATAAGGAGTATATGAAATATATACTCCTTTAAGCAGCTTCCAATACTGTTAAACCAAATAAACCTTGAGAGGTATAAGTAAGTGTCTTTGTTCCAGTCTTTGTTGAACCTGCTTTTAGCAATACACTTACATTTTCTACGTTTTGAAACCAGTACACAAATGTCGCTCCTGCGTCTAATTCAACGGCATTTGATGATTCTCCATAACGATGTGTATTTGCCGTAACACATGCACTATTAACATATATAGCACAAGCAGTAGTTCCATAATCGCTAGTCGTATCAGTCCATACTGCGGCATTAAGAATAAATAAACCAGTGCCATTAATAGTCCATGAACGCTGGAATGCCTCTTTATCTGATGATGTTGTTGTGGCTCGTTGATTTAATTTATCATAGAGTACAGGAATTTCTAAGCCATCATCTATTTTAATATCAGTGAATTTTGCTGTGTCACCAATAAGATCTTGAACTATGCTAGTTCCTCCCACATTAAGATTATCTGTAATCAAAACATCTTTTGTAAATCTGGATGGCATAGCACATTCAAAAGCTTCATATTCCGACACTTTACCAAAAGCTACGCCTTTTGCCGAAGGATGAATATCAATTAAAGAATAACCCACACCTAATCTAATATGACGACTGGATTCGCCTTTAATAGTGTCGTTTAAGATTAAGACTATATCATATGAATATTCGGTAGACACACCTTTAATTATGGCATTATTCTCAAATTTATATATTCCAGTCAAAGTGTCATATACGCCAGGTAAATCAGTAAGTTTATCAATACTATTATAAGTAGAATCGGATGCTTTCTTAATTTTGACCGTAAAGGTGTGTGTATTGTCATTTAATTTATATATATATGAACTAATATTTAATTTTATATTATATCCTTCTTCGTTTGGAGTTCCATTGTCATCACATCTTACTGCTTCGAAGATATCTACATAAGGATATATATATCTATATACTTCAATATTAGTTGAATATGTAGAAGATATATTTCTTGAATCTGTTATAGTTAGTGTTAATGGAAGATTGTCAAATATAGAATTTAGAGATAAAAATTTAATAACGTTACTTGTTATTGAAGATAATGAACTACTTGTATAAGTCATTCCATCTAAAGATACTCTTGCATTTGAAAAAGTTGCGCCATATTTCATTGTGGCACTCGGAGTAATCATAACCTTAGAAATATTTTGTATAAATTTTCCTCCACCAACGGCATCTTTAAAATTTGTTGGATCTGAAACTACACAAGATATATCAGGTTGCACCTCTGACGAAACAAAACTTACAACTTGCGTAAGTTCGTCACTTTCGCCAATTTTATTTGAATATCCAGAATCAGAGTATGTTTCAACAACAACTCCTATGGTTACAGAATTCTGATTATTATATCTATTATATATACTTTCTCTCTCAGATTTACTAAAAGAAAAAGTGGCAGAAAAAGAATAAGCTCCTCTATTACCTAATTCAATATCCTTAATTTTAATTATATTTGGAATACTGATTCTTAGATTATAATAATAAGAATCTGTTTGGGTTGCACATGATACAGAAAATGTACCAGATAAATCATTTGGCTTAGAAAATGATTCACATGATGCGGATCGGGGAATAGTGGTTAAATCAATATCACCAGAACCACTTGCATCACCACAAGTATAATATTGACCAGTAGTGTCGTTTACGCCAAAACTAAAATCAATATTTTTTGTTCCATCAGAATTATGATATATTGTTTTATATCCAGATATAATGGTGGTTTTTTCGCAATTAAATACAGGAATATTGCTGTAAAAATCTTCATCATCAATTGTAACACGTACTTGTATTTTATCTGGTGAACCACTCCAATCCCAGTTCCACCCTCCACTATATTCGTCAAGATTTAAGGAATAATATACTTCGCTTGAATTATTTGAAATGTCATAAGAAGTTTCAAAAACATTAAGCTCAAAATAATGATGACCATTTGAACCTTCGACTATTAACTGTGCCATTTATTACTCCTTTCATATTAATTTACCTTAACTAATCTTAATCCACCTGATGCAGATGGTATCCATTTAAAGTTACCAATTTGCGACCAATCTGACGTATTAACCTTATTGACATTAAGCATTTGATCGGTGAAATAAGCTAGTTTATTATTATATTTATCAACAAAGACAATTTGATTATTTCTCAGCCACAACTTAACATCTGAGTCAGCGGTTGCACTAATAAAAATACCATCTTTAGTAAAATCAAAGTGCTGATTAATCACACCAATTTCATCATTATATTTTTCGTATAAGTCATTAATTTTTTCATCAGAGCTTTCTCTGAAAGTGTTCAAAGAACTGATATCTTTATCAAACTGAGAGATGCTTACCGAGATGGTTTCAGTATCTTTTTTTGCATCATAAGCAGTTTTGGCAATATTCTCAATTGCACCATCTCTAACAACAACAGTCCATTGATATACATTGTTAGAGTATAAAATTTGGTTACATGTATAATAATAAGGATATAATTCGTTATACAGTGGTGTCGCCAACGTCCAATGTCCATATCCAGTATCATTATTTTCAATAACATTAATTGGTGCAATAGGTGCAGTATCTTTTGAATTGGACGAAAAATATATAGGAACTACAGTTGTTACGCTCACGCCATCATTTCCTATGTATTTACTCCAAGTATAATCTTTAGGATTATTACTCTTGTTTTCGCTTTCTTTATTAGTTGCTATACCAATATATTGAGTTGAACTAAGTGGGGTATCCGATATATTTGTACCGTTAGTATCATCGGCATACATTATCCATGTAAAATATGACGAACCAGTATCCCCTTGAATACCTTGTTCACCTTTTTCTCCATCTTTGCCATATACACCATAAATTATAGGAGACGTATTTTCAGTATCACCATTTGACTTGGTATTAGTTATATATATCCAAAGATATCTTTTCTCATTAGACACATACTGGATATCTGTTGTCCATCCTTGAGACTCTATAGTAATTCCTTCAGACTTGTCTGAAACTAAGTAATGCATAGTCTGAGAAACAATGGTATCTCCAACAATATCTGTAATATCTTTTTCTTCATTATTAAAGTTAATTGATAACTCTACATTCTTTAAACTTAATTTTTGAGTTTTAGCATCATATATCAACTTTCCGTCAGCCATTTCGAAGCCACCAGTTTCAAGGTTTATATGTGTTCCTTTTAATTCATTATTAAGATTAGAATAATTAGCCGAATATATATCACCTGCAACCATAAGACCAGATATTACAAACTGTGTATTCAAACCATACTTTTCATGTGTAACTCCATTAAGAGTATATTTTTGCTTTCCCAATGCAGTGATTGCAGTTCTCCATCTATCTGTCGTATATACAAATTCATTAGCATTAATTCGTGCCTGTTCATCTTTATAATCATCAATCACATCGTCATAACTTCTAATAAGAATACCATGCTCATCAAATATTGCAGTTGAATTAGTGTTGTGAACACTATAGAGAGCAGAATCTAATCCTTCTTTTTGCAATCTTTCAAATGTAAGATTGGCTTTCTCACCTTGGCTTGCCTGCTTAACAGTAGAAGAGTAGCTTGATACCATAGATTGTGATTTTGTAAGAATGTCTTTAACTATATTAACATCTGGACTTCCATATCTATATGCATCCGAAAATGTGACAGATAATTTGCTTAAATCTCCATAGGAAATTGAAATATCTGCCAATCTCATTACATAAATTTTCCCATCAATCTTAGTTCTGATAAAGTTACCCAAAGTAAAATCATCAAGAATAGGTTCGAAAATTCTGTTTCCGTCTTTGTCAGTTAATAGAAGGAGATTTTGCAATGTACCTGAGATAGTGAATTGCTTCTCACCAGATTTAACTAATTCTTTCTTGGCAACTACCAATAATTCATTAGCTTTATCAATTAATTCAGTATTGGTCAGTCCATCAGATATATAATTCTCGTTACTATAATCATCTTCACGCCTATAATAAGTGAACAATTTCCAATATTCTTCACCTATATACGATTCAAAATCAAGCTCATTATGAGTCTTAGATATTAAATCCTCAATATATTTCTCAAGTCCTGTGATTGTGTCTAATTGGGAATTTCTATAAGATAATTCAGTCTCTAATGCGATAAAACGTTCATAATATGGGAGATAAATAGAATCGTGTAGATTAGAAGAATTAGATGCGACACCTTGTTCAGTGAGAATATTAATTGCTGACTGATAAGCAGATTGGTAAGAAGTCAATCTTTGAGCAGAATACTTGTGAATTTCTTCCTTGAATTTGTTAATATCTTTAGTATTATAAATATCCTGAAGACCTTGATCATTAACCTTACCCATCGCTTTATCTACTTGCTGATTAACGTAAGCAATATAATCATCGTTGATTTCAATACTTATAACATCTTTCATTTCAGCCGTGTCTTTACTGTCAGAATAATTGGTTAATTTGAAGCGACCAGTCCATGTTTGAGATTTAAGTGTAGAACCATCAAGAATTTCAATCTTATAAATGGAAGTATCAATGATTGCTTTTGCCATCGCAAGAACTGCATTGTTAGCAGTGTAAACAGATATCTTACTTACATCTGTAACCGCTACAGGAGACAAATTAGATGGAGTAAGCAAAGCTAATTGAGATGCCGCTGTTTTATCCTCTTGCTTCCATGTCGGCATCATAGAATTATTAAGATAAGAATATAAATCAATGACATCATAATACACAGATGTTATATTACTCCAACCTATATACTGCTGTTGAATAGAAGAATATGTAGTTTCGGGATAATATTTTTTGATATATTCAATAATATCGTTATATTGATTTACAAGAGAAGCTTCTAAGGAAAAAGATTTGTTATTAGTGTATTCATCAACAAGTTCATCATATGATTTTATCTTAGATTGTAGCTCGTCTGGCATATCTGACAAAGTATCTTGATTGAAATAATATATATAATTACTGCCGTTAGGATTAATGTTCTTCAATGTTGCATTAATTAAATCATCTCCACCAATAACTCTAAAACAGTTTTTAACACTGTCTGTTTCCGATGTTAGCTGTATTTCAGAACCAAGATTATTTTTATCTACAAAGATTGATGTATCTTTGCCATATGGTTCATGTAAAATTGTTCCTTCACACTCAGGACAAATTGTAAACACATCTTCGCTTCTATATCCACAATCCAAACAACAAGTTTCCATATCGTATACGTAGACACTTCTTGTATTTGAATCAAATAAGAATATACATCCAATTTCCTGAGAAAGAGTGCTTGTTAAGAAGTCATATATGCTTGTACCATCTATGCTGAATGAACGCTGAATTTTTAAGAGAGTTTCATCGACATGAGCAATTGTATAACCAGGTGCTTTTTCAAAAATTCTATCCAGCAAAGAACTATCTTTCTTATCAGGGTTATAAAATATAGTTGGCTCGGTGTATTCTTCACGAGCAATATCATCCTCTGTATTAATTTCAATGTCGTGTAAAATTACTTGCCCAAGTTCAGCTTCACACAACGATTTAGCTGTTACAAGTTTCTTTGTATTTTTTTCTGATTCGTCTGTTCCAACTGTAATCTCGAACCATTCATCATATTCTTTAACGTATATCGTTTTAAAATCAACGATTTTATCCCACAGATTTTCAACATTATCATTTTTTTCTTTATATACATTAAATGATAATTCGTCAACTACATTGAATTGTGGATGATATGTTATAGAATCGGCAGGAATATTAATAATTTCGCCAAATTTTTCAAGATTTCTGTTACCTAGAATAATATGTAAAGGTCTTATGCCTTGACCAGTTTTCTGCATTCTAAGTAAATTTTTTACATTAATTTTCTGCACTAAATTCCTACCTTTCTAACAGATTGATAATTCATAGTTATATTTATATTAAGTGTAGAAGAGTAGTAATTATCTCTGTTGTTATATGTGTTTATAATTTTTAACCAATTGTAATTAAAATCATTGGCAATCTTGTGATTAAGATTATCAGATGTAATTATTCCATGCTTATTATCAAGAGTGATTTTTTCTCCCTGTGAACAATTTTCAATAATAAATAATTCGTTATCTGCTGAATTAGTTATAGTAAGATTACCAGCTTCATTACAAGTTATTGTCGTGTAAGGATAAGTTTCTCCAATCTCATCTGAATCATCATGTACACAGAACTCCTTTACATTTGTGAAAACTAAATCGTTACCATCATTAAAAGCATAAGCAGCATTGGAAGTAAACGTGCATTCTATTCCATATATATCATCATTAATCTTAATTGCTTGGATATTAAATGATCCATAAAAGGATATGTTCTCATAGCCTTCTTTATTTATTTTGAACTGTTCAAATCTCTTTCTATTAAGCCACCTGTTGATTGCACTGTATTCTTCTGGTGTTATTGGAAGAGGTTCACAGTTATAATCTAATCTACATAACTGGATGGTGAAAGAATAATCTTCTTCATATGATGTTCCATATAATTCAGATATATCTTGCCCAACCGATTTAATTGAATTGAATGTCAGATTAGAACCAGATGAGACAGTTTCAGCACCGCCAGAGGAAGAGTCGAAATTAACCGCAACTAATCCGTAATCACTTGCCAACTCGTTTGCATATTGAAAATCAGTAAACATGTCTTTCACCATCCTTTTTTATTTGAAAATTCTGAATAAACTTTTGAAAATTTTATTCAATTTGTTTATATAGCCTGCCTTAATTGAATCCATTTCGGCTATTTTTTCGTCCAAAACAGCAATCTTGGATTTATATTCATTACAAAGTTTTTCGTACATATTTTTCGATATAAGTGCCTTTTTTATAAGCAGAGAGAGGTCATTAACCTTCTCATCAACGCCTTTACCACTCATTGAAACCGTGATTTCATAATTGGCAATTTTAGCTTTTAGTTCTGCGTTTTCTTTTTCGAGTAGATTGCAGTGACTTTTGTAATACTGCAATTCATTACTTTCTTTATTTTTTTTTATTTTCGACATTATTGATTCTCCGTATAAGATAATTTAAATAAAAGGCACACCAATTACGGTATGCCTTAGTTGATATTTTATCTAAATGTTAATTTGTTTAATGAATTCCTACCTAGAGTCTGTCCAAGAGTCATGTTTTGTATCATCTTTTCGAACTTAGGATCTTTCTGGGCTTCTTTCATAAAGTCTTCATAGTTTCGTACATTAGGTAATGATAAAGTTACATCTCCAAATTGGACATCAACCTTATTAGACAGGTTGTTAGACATATTAGAGATATCAGGTAACTTAGCACCAAGATTATCCATATACATGTTTGGTGTAGTGATTCCTTTAGAAAGATTCCAAAGTTTTTCAACTTGGTCTTTATTGAATACTGTATCACCTGAATCAAACTGACGAAGCACACCATACTTAGTAACAAGTACTTCTGAACCTGGATCATCTTCATCATAAATATGAAGTCCACTTATTGCTGATTTAGTTCCTTTACGATAACCATGACTTTTCATCCAATCAAGCATCCACACGTTCTGATCATAAGTAGCGTAATACTGTCCTTCACCACCCATTTGATCGTAGTACTGACTACGAGCTGCGAATGATGAATCATAATCGTGTAGTTTAAGGCGATCTACGATTGATGTGTCTATATTTAAACTATTTTTATCGAAATAATCCTTACTATATATCCAATCAACACCGTCACTTCCAGAAGAATCATTATCATCTGAACCAGTATCCCAGTTTCCACTCCAATCATCACCAGAATAATCATTACCGCCTGAGTAACCGCCATCAGAACTTGCATTCTGTTCAGCCTGCTGTCTTGCAATCTCATCGGCAACTCTCTGTGCCTCGGCATTACTATTTGCAAGTAATCCCTGTACAGCGGAATTGATATTATCACAAACATCTTTAATCTTTGAATTGCTATCAATGAAACTTGTGCTGAAATTATCAAGAACCTTAGTTATATTACCAGTATTAGTACTCCATATAGAAGCCATTGATTCACTTAGTTTATAACCATAATTTTCAGCAGTAGAAGTAATAGTTTCTGCAATATCAGAAGCATTATCATTAGATTGGTCAATAATATCCTGAATTAGATTATCCAATTGATCCAAACGCTGATTGAGCCATTCTTGTGTATTATCTTTTAATTGATCTAAAATTTTCTCAGTGTCGCTAATAAGCTTTTCATATTCAGTATCTTTCAAATCATCTTTAGCAGAATTAATCTGGTCTTTAAGCTGCTGAATATTCTTCTTACCTTCCTCAGAATTATCGCCTTGATAAGCAGAGTATTGTTTCTCTAAAGCATTAAGAGCTTCCGTTTTCTCACGAATAGATTTCTCATAATCGTAAGCGTCCTTCATAGTACTCATAAGCTCTTTGTATTTATCAATGGCATCTCCAAGCTTATCAATAAAATCATTATAAGCATCATTAGTCAAATTCTTAATGGCATCTTTTTCGCTCATAGCAGACTTAATAGCTTCTTGTTCCTTATCAATAAGGTCTTGTTTTCTGTCAAGTAACTCTTTGTCATAAGGATTATTGGCTAAATCAGCATCAATTTTAGCAATTTCATCTTTATAAGCTTTTGCTTGATTAAGGTATAATTGGTATTTCTGTGCAAGTAATGCCTGAGCAGCCTGACCTTCTTTGGTCATATTACCATTATCATCAGTTATTCCGACATCCTTAAGTAATTCTGTAAGGAAGTCTGTTTCAGTAATAAGGTTTTCAACGTCATCACGAGTTCTATCAAAAGCATCCCAATTAATCTGGCGAATGGTGTTATCATACTCGACCAAAGCCTTCTTAGCATCTAAAATACTTGAAGAAACTTCATCTATTGCTGACTGCATAGAATACCAATCCTCTGATTCAGGCATAATGCTTCCAGAATTTACAGCAGAATTTAATGCATTGACTAAAGCATCCCTTTCGGCTTCGAGTTTTTGAAGATTCTTATTTTCCTGGTCAATCATTGCTGAATTGAGTAGGGTAGAAGAGAACCAACCCTTTTCGTTCATAAGTTCATCTTCTTTACTGTATAAATCTCTAACGGCAACAATCTTATTAATCTTTTCTTCAAATTCAGAAGCTACATTATCGAACCTACTCTTAGCAAGTCCTTTTAACTCAATATTAAGTTCCTGAACAGCAGTCTTAGCGTCTTGTGCTTTATCATAGAAATCCTGACAATCAGATATAGCATCCTTCAAATCATCATCGTAAATAACATCAATACTTATTGAACCATCTGCAATCTGATTCTTATAATATTCGTCAAGACCATAAGAATTAAATGCATTCATGTAATACTCATAAGCATCTGACTGTGTATTTATCTCATCTACAAGTGTACTCATAGAATCTGATAATGCGTTATTACGATTGAGCCATGTGGTTGTTGTATCTGATACAACATTCTTTAGACGTGAATATGCTGTAGAAATCTTATTGATTAAGCGTTCAATCCAGTTAAGTTTTTCGGCTGATTGTGAAGAGGATGAATCGTTGGAAGATGATGAATCGTTGGAAGATGATGAATCGTCACCTGAAAAACCTTGCCATGATAAATCAATACCATTAAAAGCAGACTCAAATGATATATTCTGTAAAGCATTATAATCATCAACCATTTTCTGCATTTCAGCAATGGCATTTGTCTCTTCATCTGCACCATTATCATACAAATATAAACCTAAATCCATATCATCATCCATAGAAGTAGCTTTTGAAGTTAATGACATTAACCCTGTTGCTGTATCTATAGTAGTCTGATAGAATTTACCCCACATACCAGAAAGATATTTAATAAGCTGATCATCAATCTTCTGTTTAGCCTGTGCGAGATTTTTATAGTTACTGAAATCTTCGCCATACGCTTCAGATAAGCCTGCAAAGAAATCATTATTTGTGTTTACAAGGTTAGAATAGAATGTACCATCATACTTAGACTTCTCAACAAGTGAGTAAATATAAGCATTTTTATCATCCTCATACACACCCTGTAACTGGTCAAACAACTCTTCCTGTGAAATAATACCAAGCATATACTGACCTAAAGCGTCTTTTGCTTCTGGATACTGCTTAATAATGCTCTGCATTGAAGATACACTAATCTTACCATTATCCGATAATTCTCTTTGGATTGTTGATAACAAGTCGGCTTCAGATTGTAAATCTGCAAGAGTAGCAGTAGAAGTTCCTTTATCGTCTGATTCAGTGAGAAGGGAAGTAAGGTCAAGAGGAGTAGTAACAGGATTGTCTTCTGCAACTTTTTGTGCTTCTGCAAGTGCATCTTTTAAAGAGTCAACAGTGGTATTCTCATCAAAAGTAACACTTGATGTTACTAATTTTGAAAAATCATCTTCTGAAAGAGAATTCAAATAATTCAGAATATTATCTTTTTCTTCATTATTATCTAACCTTAAGGCAGCAGCTAATTTCTTTGCAGAAGCAGTTAAACTATCAAACGAAGTCTCTCCAATTTGGTATCTAAATGTTTCATATTGTAGGTTCATATCTGAAATGGTATTTTTTAAATCATTTCCTTTATCAGTAACACCATATAAACTATTAGAAGTATCGTTAATGTTACTAAGAATAGAAGCCATTTCTTCTTTTGTTGCTGCAAGACTATTTTTAACTTTGTCTATAATTGTTCCTGACCATTCAGGATGATTTTCATTCATCCAATCAAGATATTTTTGTTGTTCCTCGGCTTGTTGCTTAAGAGCATTAAAATAATCAATTATACTATTATATGAAACCAATCCATTATTGGTTTGCTTCATATTACCGTCTTGGTCAGTCTCATATGAATACATATCATTTTTTGATGTATATTTACTATCAGAAAGAATTTTTACAGCCGCATCTTCTTCATCTTTCTTTGCATATTTTTCTTTTTGCTTGTAATTTTCCAGAATTCTTTCAAGCTCTTCTTTTTCTTTTTTTAATCTATCTAAGTCTTCCTGATCGGTGAGAGACAAAGTTCCTTTTTCATTTATTTTACTAATAGATTCATTGATATTATCTAGTTTAGTATTAGCTGTTTCTACATCAGAAGAGGCTTGTTTCAATTCATTCCTCGCTTCTTCTAATTTTTCTTTTGCTTTTTCTTCGGCATGAGCTAATTCATTTAACCATTTAACTGTTAATGATAATAGTTCTGTGATTGCAAATGAAACAATCATATTGCCAGCCATTCTCAAAGCCTTTAATCCAATTGAAGCTTTTTTAGCACCTTCTCCCAATCCGATTTCTTCGAGAGTCATTTTAGCCAATGAAGATGTTGCAGCATCACTAGAATTTTTTAATTCCTTGAGTTGTTCAACTGTTACCATTTCACCAACATCAACGCCCATTGAATTAAATTTCTCAGATACATTAGTTAATAATGCTTTATTTTTTGCTTCAATGAGAGCATTGATAGCAGATGTTTGTGCTTTTGTCTTTTCGGTTTGTTGATCTATACCCGTTAAATTAAGAGCCATCTGACCATTTTCTTCTTGAATTAAATTAAGTTTATTTTGGTTTGCAATATTTTGTTCTTGTAACGAATTAGTATATTGTTCAGTAGCAACTTTTAACTGAATTTGACCATCGGCTTCTTGTACAAATTCTCTGGATAATTCAACTGTAGAATTTTTGATTGTATCTACACTAGAAGTCTCAATAGCAGTGACTTGATTCCAAAAATCAGATTGTTCTTTTCTAAGATCTTCTAATGAAGAAGTTTGTTTTGGAACTTCTATTTTCTTAGGAATCAAGCTTTTGACCGAAGCTGTTTCTATATTTTTTAATTGTTTCTGAACTTCCGCTTGCTCGGCTCTGATTTCTTTAAGATAACTCTTAGGTTTATAACCAAGTGTTTCTAATGAATCAGAACTAATATTTTCCAACTGTTTTTGAACTTTCTGAGAAGTATTTATTTCAGTTTGAATAGCAGAAATATAATCCTGATTTTTCTTCTCTTGATTATCATATAAATTAGAAATATAATTCTGCGAAGCTTTTTCTTGTGCAGTTTTTTGAATCAAAGCCTGTTCTTCTTGCTTTTTAAGGTAAGAATTATTCAAATTGTCAAAAGCAGAAACTTCGTTGTCATATTGACTTATTCTACGTTGAGATAATTTAATGGCAGCATCAGTAGAAGTGGTTTCGTTTTCAAGAAGCAACTGATATTCTTGTTCTTGTGCAATCTGTTTTTGTCTTAAATCATATTCTTGTTTATATGATTCAGCAAGATTGTAATTTGTTTCATTTAATGGTGAAGCTTCTTCTTTTGGTATAAGTTTATCATAACTCCACTGTTTATTTAATTCTCGTTTGTTATTTTTTTCAGCAATTTTGGTTTTAACTTCCGATATTTTAGTAGATATTTTATTTCCTGCTTCATCTATTTTATTGAGAGTAATATTAATGTCATTACTCCATTCGGAAATATCTTTTCCAAATATACTTAATCCACCTTTGTCCGTTGTTTTGAATATCATACTGTGTTATAATTTAAATAGTGTTTGAATCTAATTAAATTTATATTTATTTGTAAGGGGTTATTGTGATGAATATAGAAGAATTAAATAAATTAACATTACCAGATATATGTTATATATTATTAAATGAAAAAGATTGTTATTCTCCAAATGAAATTATGTTACTTGAACAAAGAAAAAAAGAATTAAGTCGTATTATTGAAGAAAAAGAATATAGAGAAATAGTTAAAAATCGACCTAAAGAAATTATTTGTCCTAAATGTGATGGTGTTAATAAATCAGAAAATGACACATGTGATTTTTGTGGATATAAATTCAAAGACAAAGATTACACAAATAAAAACGAAGAGGATGAAAAAACATCCAATACAATACTATTTATTATATCATTTTTAATGCCCATAATTGGCATAATATTAGGTATTATTTATATTGCCAAAGATGAAGAAGATTTTGGGAAAAAAATATTGCTATTTTCAATCATAATTAGTATTATATTTTTTTTAATCGGAATATTCATTTTAAAATAGATAATAGGAGAGATAAAAACTATGCCAAATATTTCAGATATGTTTAGAGCTTCAATAGATGGAAGTACAGTAAAAATATTGGATGAGTATATAAAATCACAAAAGCAATATTTTTATATAACGACAACATTAAGCCTAATACATGATAATAAAGTATTTGATATTCATTTTATTATAAGTAATAAGATTCCGATTGATAAAAAAATTGTATCAACTAATATTACGATGACAGAGTTTAAACAGCTATTTAAAGATGACTTCTATAACTGTTATAAAATATTAAATTATAAAAATAGATTAGAAGAATTAAATAGATGTTCAACACCTAAATTATCTATAGCAGTATTTGATTTTTTGGATTTATTTTATACCCATTTTAAAGAACATTACAATAAATCTAAAAATAAAGATTTAATATTATTTGACAACCCAATATCTGTAAATGCTCAATCTTGTAGTAATAGAACAGGATATGGCAATGAATATTATTGCGATACATTAATGTATGAAGGTACTAAATATGGCGAAACCAGTGAATTCCCAATTGTAGGATATATTCCAAGTTTTTATGGTAAAATAAAAGATGCAAAAGTTAAACCTGTTGGTGGAGATATGTGGAGTGAACGCTATATATCATCGAAATATCTATAAATAAATAATAGTGTATCAAAAGCAACATCAGTAGCGATGTTCGGTATATTCTCACAAAAGGTAAAAAAACAATGGCACTGTAATAATTGTAAGAGTGATTTTTAAGTAAGAACTAATGTTCCGAATGGTAAAATATTCCTTAATGTAGTATGATAGTAATATCAAATTACAGAGGAGGATACTATGTATACATTTAAAATTAAAAACAAAGATGGTAAAGTGCAAGAATACAACCATATCAATAAGGTCTATTATGGTCATAAAGGCGTATTAGAATACAATCTTGAAAATGAAGAAATATTTAATCATCATTATTCAGTTGGATATGATTTACATTTATATTCTGACACTAATGCATTTACCATCTCTAAGTCAGAAATTTCAATTATTGAAGTTATAAAAGAAAACTAATAATTATTCTCCCAGCTCAATTTCTATCTCTGTATTGAGTTCGGGAGAATTATTCTCCAAGTTCTTTATATACTCAACAATTGGTTTCAGTTCTCGTATTTCATTTATTTTAATCTTTATAGATAATTTCATATTGATTCACCTCACATATAATAATTTGATAAAATAACGAGTGTATAATTAAGATATTTTTAAGCAGAGGAGTGGTGAATTTATGTATAATGATATGTCTCCAACAGAACTATGTTGGCAAACAGGTGATTATACTGATGAATGTTATTGTGAATTCTGTGAACACAGTGACGAATGTAGTGGATCTGAAGATAAAGACTGATGGGATAGAAGAGTAGTGAGAAATTACGATTCTTCGCAAAATAAAAGACACCTTAATCGGTGTCTTTTTATTATCAAATATTATTAAATATATAATCTAAATCCGTAATCACAATTTTAGTTCCGTCATAATACTTATTCATTATTTTTCTTGCTTTTGCATTAAGTTTTCTTTTTAAGTCATTTGGTATCTGTACACTCTTACCATTCGATTCATTTGTATATTCCTCAACTACATGTTCTTTTTTAACTGGACAAATGTTTTGCAATAAGAAAGCAGCTTCTCGTCCTTGTACATATCCAAATTCAAGACCATCATAGACTTTATATTTTTTCAGTTTATTATTTAATATTCTTCTATATTTATCTACTTGAGAAGATATAGGAATCATCCAATATATATCAGGATTTCTACAATCAACAACGGAATAGAAGCATGGTCTTCTATGTAATCCATCAACAGAAGCTTCTTTATTCGACATTACTCCATAATACTTGAATTTTTCACAATATTCATCTGATAAAAAATAGAATTTTTCTTTTGTCATATTCCCCTCATAATAGAAAAGGACTCCGAAGAGTCCTATTTTGCTCCTGTGCTTTTGTTACACGCCTTACAGGTGGCGAGAAATATTTTGTCTCCGTGCTTTTATATACTGCTTTACGGATAGCAGTGAAATATTTTGTTAAAAATCATCTCTGATCTCTTACTTATATTATATTCAATTATATACATTTGTAAACCCAGAACATTTGTTTCTATGCAAAATATTTGACAAAACATTCATCTGAATGTAAAATTTACTCAAATGAATGTAAGAGGAAGGTAATATGAAAACAGAACTTTTTAAATTATTAACAACATCTAACATACTCAAAGAAAGAAGAATTAATCTTAGATTAACTCAGCAAGAAATTGCTGAGAAAGCAGGAATTCTACCTCAACAATATCAAAAATTTGAAAGTGGAGAACGCAAAATTGAATCAGCCACTTTCCAAACCGCTTGTAAGATAATTGAAGCATTAAATATGGATATTAATAAATTCTATCATGGAGAATATTCATTAAGTGATAATAAAATAACACTCGATATTGAAAAGGATAATATGTAATAATTTACAATTAATAATACAACTAATTTAGATATCATGTAAGGGAGTTACATTATGTTTAAAATCCATTATTGTCCTAATTGCCACCGAATTACCTACACACATTATCTTACAAATGTATGCCGAGTATGCAATTGTGATTGCATAAAACTCGATATTGATTTTGAAGAATTCTTCTCAATGAATGAAGTTGAAAGAAAAGAATATATATCGAAACACATTGGTTTATAGGATACAAACTGCTGTTCTGGATTGTATTTAATTTTGTACAATAGTAAAATAGACTTTAGACACAGTATGTACATGTACCACATCATGTATATAACCGAAGGCTGTATCTAAAGTCTATTTTACATGTGGTATTTGGAAATAAAGTCTGCCCTTTCTGGGCAATACATTTCCCAACTTTCATTATTTCTAAAAGAAAGGAGGGTAGAATTTGATAAATATTTTTACTAAAATCGTAGAAGTCTCTGCAAGCTGTGGAATTTGTTACTTAGCTTATTTAGGATTGAAATTTGTAGTAACAGTACAAATTTGTAAACATCCTGAACTCAGCGATGAGAAAGTTAAGTGCATAACACACATGATTGCAAAAGACAGACATCATTCTATCTAATTCTATATGTATATGTCATTTTATTTCCTTTCATTCCTTATAATGAGGGCTGTTTTACAACAGTCCTCTATATTATTATTCTCTATTATGTTGATTATAATTTGTCCCATCTTATCTACCAAGGAACTGTTGGTTCAAACAATTTACACGAAATAGAAGATAAGTTTCTATTACTTTACATGTCGTGCCATGAGTACGGAATGCATATTATATCAGTATCGTTTCATATAACTGATACCAACGGTTGTCACTCTCTGAGGGCTTACCATTTCAAAGGTCTATCCCTGCGAACCCACCGAATTCATGAATTGTTACTGTACCTATTTAGTTTCCTTATAATAGGGTAGTATCATGAGGTTTACGGTTTTCCTCGCATATTGCGTCTTCGTTTATCGTATGTATTACATACTTATCATAGTCCAAACTATTGTATCCAATAGAAACCCTATGATGTCGGTAATTCAAAACAATTTTGACTAATACGCCACTAACGTATTAATGCCGACATTTTTAAATGAGAGTTTTGCTGCAACAATTGATAATATAGTAGGCAATAATCCAAATGTATCAATAAGTTTGGTTGCACCATCAACTAAAAAAGTTAATGCTGATACAGCATCTTTTACTACAGAGTCATTGATAGCATTGTACCAAAACTCTTGAACACGATTTTGAAGCTGTTGTATACGTCCATCTATTGATTCAATAATCTTTTGATTTTCTTCAAGAGCCGAATTATCTGCATTAGATGCTGCTTCAATAACCTTGTCTATAGTTTTATAATTTTCAATTAATCCTGCAACAGTAGAGGCTCTATTTTTCCCTGCCAATTTCTCAAGAGTAGCGGCTCGTGATACATCGGTCATTTGATCCCATACAGCACCAATTTCTTTAATAATTTCCGCTGTACTCTTAAATGTATCTTCATCTGCCATTATATCTACGCCAGTTAATCCTTTTATTTCTTCTCTTAATTTTGACGTAGAATCTGCAAGATCATCTGTCGATTCACCCATGCTTTCTAAATCAGATTTTGCTCCCCTTATACGCAAACTCAAAATTTTCATTGCTGATGAGGTAGTAGAAGCATCTTGCTGAATTATATTACCAGCGGTGATTATTCCAAGAGCTTCATTTAAATCATTTCCACCAGCCTTTAAAGCAGCAGCAGAAGTTTCCATTGCTTCACCGATATCAGCGGAACTAATTGCAAACTCGTTTCCGATTTTATTATATCGGTTCATTACTTCTTCGGAAGTTTTTACTGCATCATCATTGAATTCACTTTTCCAAGCCTGAACAGAAGATACCATATGTTCGGTAGCTGTAGAAATATCCATATCACCAACATTTTTATAAATATTGGAATTTTTGGCTAGTTCGTCTGCTTCTGAAATACTATAACCAAGTCTTTGCCAATCTGCAATTGAATTTTGTAATTGAAGACCAGTAGTTGCTATAGCATCTGCCGTATTAAATGATTCTTTTTGATATGATTTTAATGTTTGTAAACTTTCATCGGAAACTTTTCTCATTTCTGTGAGAGCAGTATCTAACTCACGTACTGTTTGCAATCCTTGCTTTGCAATATTAATAATATCGTAGAGACTAAACATTCCTGCTGCTTGTGCGATAATTTGATGTAATCTACTCGTATCGAAAATATCAAACATACTTTTACCGCCACGACCAGCTTCAATTTCAGCATTAACTATTTGCATAATCTTTCCATGAATAACATCTAATGATGCACTTGGATTACCAGATTTAATTTCAGCATAATAAGCCTTTATCTGATTCTTAGCTTCTCGTGACATTCCAGAATGTTCTTTAAGAATATTATTGATTTTATCTAATTCTTTTTGAGCAGATATAAAGCTATATCCCTTTTCGGCAGCCGACATATTCTGAACAGCGGTAATATTTTCTTTGATAAGTTTTTCTTGTTTATCTAGTTTACCAAGTTCTTCATCATTTACTAATTCGGGATGTGCTTTTAGATTATTAAGAATATCTTCATATTGCTTAACAGCTTCTTTGACAGCATCAATTCGCTTTTTATAATCATCGCTTGTCCAACCACCATTCTCAAATCGAGCAATAGTTGCATCATAGCCAGATGTTTTCTTGGTATAAGATTCAAGACGAGTATTATACTTCGAAAGATTAACATTAGATACTTCTTTATAAGCATTAATAATTTTCTCTTTAGCTTCAGCATTTTCTTTAGCTTTCTGAGTATTCTGTTCTAATACATTATTCTCTTCTTTGATGGAATTAGTAGCAGACTCTACAGATGCAGAAACATCTTTGTCAGGAAATGCGTCTTTCCTTCCAGATGAAATATTCGATTCTTGTGGAGTAGAGGAGAGTGCTTTCTGTGCATTTGATAACTTTGTAAATTCATCTACTAAATCAGAAACTTTAACAGTTGTAGTTTCTACCTGGGACTGCAATTCAAAAAATCTATCAGTAGGAACAGTATAATCATCAAGCAACTGCATATGAGTCTTTAAATCATCAAACTGATTTTTTAACTCAGATACTTCTTGAGATAATTTTTTAAATTCTTCATTATCGACAAGATTTACATCTTTACCAGAAACATTACCTGAACCGATAGATGATAATTTCTTCTGAGATTCTTCGTACTTTTTGTTTAGCTCATTTATTTTATTCTCTATTTTTCCAATATCCGCAGCAATAGAAGAGGAGTCAATAAATGATTTTCCTTTTCCAATACTGAATATCTCAGCAAGTCTTTTATCAATCTGACCAAGCATATCAAGTGTATTGCCGCCAATAGTCAAATCAATCGGATTCTGCCCTGCCTTCTTCTGCATTTCCTTAAATTTGGCTTCAATCTGTTTATCATCGAAGTTTACATTTTTGAAATCGAGAACAACTTTGTCAGCCATTTTTTGTGCATTAGCAAACTGTTCCAATAGTGATTGCTCAATAGTTGCATCATCAATTTTTATGGCAAGTTTTAATTCTTCAACCATTTAACTTCTCCTTCCTATATTTCATATTTCTTTCTAAAGTCTTTTACTGTATCTTTGTAAAAATTGACCATTTCGTTGTATGCATTGAAATTGGCTGGTACACCATATCCACCATGCCAATCACCACCATGCCAAGTTCCTAATGGATTAAAAAAGAATTTGCTTAAATAATCTTCACCAGAGATTTTTGATTTTCTACCATAGTCATTCATATCATCTCCTGAAATAAGAAAACTACTAGACACTTGTTTAGGTGAAATAAACATAAAAGTTCTATATGAATTTCTTAAATTATTTGTTCTATCATAGTGTGGAGGATTCGTCTGATATGGTTCTCCATAATACCAATCAAGAACACTTCTATAATGTTCAGTCATTTTATCTTCAAATTCCTTTGCTATCTTTTCAGCCTGTTTTTGTGCAATAGCATGTAACTGTTTCTTTAACTCTGGGCTTATATTTGCCATTTCATCACCTCCAAAATTTTCACTATTTATTCACTAAAATAGGAGAGCAGTATAACCACTCTCCATAAGAAAAGCTCTATACGCTATGACACGTATAGTGCCTAAAATTAAATTATTACTTTTTATTTTATTGTATGTATGATATAATCATACTAACATCTGTGGTAAGTATAGGTAGATAAGGAGAAACTGAAATGGAGTTTGCGTGTTCATTAGTTTCTGCCTGTGTTGCAGTCTTAGGATTTGCATATACAGTCTACAGAGACAATAAGAAAAAGTAATATGATTTAAATATATTACAAAAATACAAGTACCTACTTGAATTATGAATTTGATAGAACGTGAAGAAGATTAGCCACCTTCTTCTACACAAAACTATAATTATAAGCCCTATATTTACATAAGTTCTTGAGGTATAATAAAACAAGTAGAGAAAGTATTTTCTTTCTTGACAACACTACATATAGTGTATATAATTGGGTTCAGAACAAGCAAACAAAATCCATTACATTTTATCCTATCTAAAAACATCGCAATCTGGCTAATTGTGACTTCTTAAATAAATAATTTATCTATTTACTAAAGAAGGGGTATTTGTTTATGGAAGGGAAATAGCATCGTAGAAATACGGTGCTATTTTTCTTTTATTAATTATGTATTATTCCATATATCAATCCAACTAATCCAAACACAAAATAATAGTGTACAGTAGTTAATTCAAATGGAATAATTGATTGCAACACTTCAATACAAATTTCATCTACATTGAATAATGCAAGAATCCATCCGCATAGAAGTCCGTATAATATTCCACCTATCATATAAATCCTCCAAAAGAAATTTGAATTTATTATACTTCCTTAAAATCAGCTTTATTAACAAACTCAAGAACCTTTCCCTTTAATTCATTGTCTTCCATACTATCAATTTTATCCGCAAACGCTTTAATTAAAGATTCAATAGTGAGATTTGCAAGTGTACCAAATCTTTCAACCTGACGACTTATATATGCCTGTGGACTATAGTAATTAGTCATAACATCTGACTTATGCATTTCTATAATCTGCCTTAATTCAGATGTTTCACTTACTGGAATATAAGGTGCTTCCTTATCAGTTCCAACTATTAACATATCTAACAATCCAGACTTCTTTAGTAGATCATATTCGTTCATAGGATTAATATCTTCAAATACAAGATTTGTATATTCTTCAATCACGATTTTGCAGAAAAGAATATACTGATTAAATGAATTAATATAAAATTCATCTGTCTTATGAGTACTTTCTTCACCATTATCCTTAATGTAGCTCTCCTGTTTATACATAGTTCTATTAGTAATAGTAATAGCAATTGCATCTTTTCTAATTACAGGCAAGTAGTCAATAACTCTTAATTTTTCATCTATATATCTTTTCTTCGCTGCGTTTACACAATTCTCATAACCCTTAACAAAGTCTTTGACAGTAATCTTATTCATAATCCTTTTATCTCCTTTATAAATTATTCTTCTACAATAGGTATTAAATCAGCACAAGCATCAGTATCTAACCCCATACTAAACAATTCTTCCGCACTAATAGGTGTGAAATTAACATCTACATCAGAATCACTTACTGCATTAATTTCCTTAATAAATTCTTTCCAATTTTCATCTTCAGGACTAATTCTCTTCTGATTTGGAACAACTTCCCCCTTTTCGTCAACAACATCTTTACCATACTTATTAACAAGAGAGTCTTTGGTCATTTCAAAATCCTTTACAACTCCCTGAATTTCTGAATATAATCTGAGTAGTTTAAACTTAAATGCAGCATTAATTACTGATTCGCCTTCGATTACATTCTTGATTCTTGAATTTATATTAATTACCTGATAAACCTTTAATGTTTTATTCATATTATGTTATTCTCCTTTATAATCTTGTATCGTTAAGAAAACCATTGACATCATAACGATAATTTACTTTTAATTTTTTCTTATTAATGAGAATAGGATTACAATATTTCAATAAATCATTTTCATTAAAACTTTTTTTAGAAAGGGAGTTTATTAATCCATCCCATTCATCTATCATAAGAAAATATGTATTACCTGTTTTTCTAAAATCTAAAATAAACCCACTACAAACATTTTTATAAGTAGAAAACTTCTTTAATGATTCTACTTGATAGTAGTGTATAATTCCTTTATCTTTCTTGGTTCGTTCAAATGAACAAGATCCTTCAAAAGTTTTTAATTCCAATGTCCAAAATGTATTTCTATTGCCACTAAAAATCATAAAGTCACATGGACTATGTTGACTGAATCTTAACTTTGAACTCATATCAAATGATTGAGCAGCATCAGGCGGTCTATAAATTAATACATCTTCTGGGCATGAGTTTTTGAAGTTCTGTTCAAAAATTTTACCTATATTTTTTGCTATAACTATTCATTCCTTTCTTGATTAAGGGATAGGAGAGTGGTCTAGCCACACACTCTCCATATAAATAAAATGCCCTTACTACATGGCTAGATAGTAGTAAAGACATTTTGAACATGTATTTATATTTTTTAAAAATTAAGTGTGGCTTCAAAATTACTAAGAAACCACACTTTCTTCATTATTAGTATACTATCTAGGTATAATAAGAGACTGACCTGGATAAATAGTATATGGTTCTCCGATACCATTAGCTTCTGCAATAGAACACCAATCTACACCAAGCTTATCACCAATGGCTGAAAGACAATCTCCACTTTCAACTTCATATGTATCATAAGAAGGTTCTTCATAATTATCTTTTGGTGCAGAACTGCCATTAATAACAGAGTCATTTACCCAACCTCTGCCATTCTCGATGAGATATGGATTTCTCGCACCTTCAGCGATAGCTGTAATAATTCCATCTGTATAAAGTGGATTAAGTGGTTCTTCGGAAGCTGAAGAAGCAAAGAGTGCTGAATATGTGACATATTCGCCAATAGAATGAGCAAGACCTGTAGATTCTTCTATATCAGGCGATTCTGGTTCAGAAGTATTTTCATTATTATTATTAATACAGTCGTCATTAATCCATCCTGTACCATCGTTAATAAGATATGGATTTCTTGCAGATGCAATGATATTAGTAATTGTGCCTTCTGTAATTGAAGGTGTTAATTCATTTTCGGAAGTAGAAGACGCATAAATTATATGATATGACACATAATCTCCTACATGATATTTTGTTTCAATATCATCTGATTCAGAGTTATCTTCGATTGGTTCAGATGGAATAGCTGGTTCAACATTAGGTAATTCTCCATAATAATAATTAAAATCTGTTCTTGCTGAAGATCCATCAATAACAGCATCTGATGTGTACTGCCACAACAGACAATCCATCGAAGGTTCATCTATTCCCCAATGTGCAAGCCATCTGTTAAATCCTTCAAAAGACATTAATCTATCATCGCTTAATATATTAGTAAAATAACTATAATTTGCGTAAACACCCGTTTTATATCCTGCGTCTTTGATAATCTGCATAAATTCTATACAAAAGTCTGTAAGAAGTTCACCATTTTGTTCGGGAACAAGACCATGATTTCTTTTATATCCATCAGCGTCTTCCATGTCGAACCATACACCAAGAACAGGATTAAATCCCTGAATCATTCTTAATATATGTGCAGCTTCACTTCTTACTTCTTCTATATTAAGACAATAAGAATATATGTACACACCATAAGGGATGCCAAGTCTTTCACATTCCTGCATATTTCTAACAGCCTGTGAATCATCCTGACTTTCTATATCTGAGCCATAGCCAATTCTAATGATTACACCATCAATACTTGACTTAATTATATCCCAATCAAGCTGCCCATTATTACTTGACACATCTATAATTCTATAAGCCATAAGTTCCTCCTTTATTTATAGACAAAATAAAAGAACGAGCCTGAATTAGACTCGTTCTCATTGAAATTTTTTATATTTAATTGTATTGTTATACCGCTAATTGCATAGGGTATAATTCCCATTTTCCATTTGGGTATTTATCCACATTATCAATTACTATCTTATGTGCTTCTTCAAGACTTCCAACATTAGTATCAATATGTATAACCTTACCACCAGTTATACATAATTCCTCACATATTAAATTAAAATACATTTTATCTCCTCCTCAATTCTTATTTAATACAGAACAATTCATATATATCAACATTCAGAATATGAGAAAGAGTAATAGCATTGCTAAGAAGTATATCCTTTGTGTTTCCATTCTCTATTTTATTTAAAGCTGCAACAGATATTCCGCTAAGTCTTGATAACTCTTGTAATGTTAATGCCTTCTGATTTCTGTAATACCACAGTTTATTTTCCATAATGTTAATATTTCTATGTATGTCTTGTTTTATACAAATTTTATCATGGTATATTTTTACTGTGGTAGAAATTTAGTCTTCTTTAATTGGTAATGACATAATCTCTGGATATAATTTATCATGATAAATATCATCGCCTCCAGCAGCTTCATATATTTTACCAAGTTCAATAAATGTTTTTAACCCAGATTTATCAATAAATCCTTTTGTTACAAATTTTTCATGTAGTCCATATAATTGTCCTCTAAGAGTAGCAACTGTTTCTTCTTTATCTTTTTGTTCTCTTTTTACAAGATTATCTTTGATATCATCTATACCTTTAGATATTTTCAAAATTTCCTGATACTGCCAATTATCGTGTTTTTCAAGCGTTTTAATACGATTTTCTATTGTCTCTTTATCTTGGTCAATACCTGTTTTTAATCTAAGTTTCTTCTTAAAATAACTAAATATTTCGATAATTTCTTTAGCTGCGAATAAGATAGCAAAGAACCCAAGGATGACTAATAAATAATCAATATGTGCAAGTTTTTCTATAGATCCCACTCATATATACCATCCTTCTTACTTTTTCAAAAAATTCTTGAACGCTTCATATAAACCTGTAGAAGCAAGACCAGAGACAAGACCGCCAAGTAATATCTCAGGTGTAAAAGCCATATTCATCCAAATATTTAAAACAACACCTAACACACCCATGATTGCAGGAATGTACTTATTAACCGCATCTGTTGTAACAATATTTTTTAATACATAGCCAATACATAAACAAATACCAACAATAATTGGTACTGCAAAATTTGTTAAAAATGATAAATCTGTCATAATTTTAATCCTCCTTATTTTTATTTATTTAATTGTCTTAATGTTTCTACACATCTCTTTAATGTTTTACAAAATGTATTCAGTTCAGTAATCTCTTCTTTACCACTTAATGTAATTCTTATACAACTATTTATATCTTCTTTATTCATTTTAATAGCCAATAGAGTGGAAGATGGTGTTAAATCTCCGCTTGTACAAGCACTTCCAGTTGACACCTGATATCCGTTCATATCAAGTAATGTCATTAATGATTCACCTTCAACACCCTTGAAACATATGTAAAGATTATGTGGTAATCTATGTTTCAAATCAGCTCCAATCAAATATGAATCTGGAATATTATTTTTAATATAATCATAGATATAATCACGATTTTTAGATGTAATAGAAGAGTAATCATAATTCTCAACTGCCTTACCAAGTGCGGCTATACCTATTACATTTTCAGTACCACCAAACAACCCTTGTTCTTGTGAACCATATATAAGTGGTTCAAGTTCGATATGTTTCTTCTTATATAAAATACCTACGCCCTTTAGAGCTGAAAGCTTATGTGCGGAAAACCCCAAACCATCAACATCTAAAGTTCTTATATCTACAGGGATTTGACTAATAGAACCTGTACAATCTATATAGACTATTGCGTTATAAAAATGACACATTTCAATAATCTGTTTTATATCTTGAATTGTTCCAATCTCAGAGTTAGCATGTTCTATAACTACAAGCTTCTTCATTGTATCTATAGATAAACATTCTTTAAGATCTTGAAGATCAATTTTTCCTGTATAATCAACTTTAAGTGAACACTTATATTTAAGTGATTCTACACACTTCAGCACCGATTTATGTGAAGTAGGAGAGTATAACACTCTACATTCATTTCTCTGAGTATAACCTTTAATAAAAAGCGTATTGTTGGCTGAACCGCCCGATGTAAAAATAATATTTTCTGGATTTGAATTGATGAATTTGGCGACATTATTTCGTGCTGTGGTAATTATTTGTTTTACATTAACACCAGATTGATACATTGACGATGGATTCTGGTATGTGTCAAAAAGAGATATAATATAATCCTTAACTTCCGATTTTAATGGAGTTGTCGCTGCATTATCTAAATACATTCAATCACCACCTAATTTAATTCATAATTGCACCACTTTTTATATACATCAGCGGTGTCTTCTTTTAAAAATACCATTGCAAGAATTGAATTATTTGTTTTATCATCAATACTTACATACATATCTATAGGATACACACCATTCTTTATATAAAGAAGAGACTGTTTGGGATTAACAATTCTAACTGCCTCATGTGGTAAATAATCCCTCGGTTTTAAATTTGTTTTAACCATATTATCCTTTCATTCCATACAATATTCGTAAAAAATAGGGGAATATAGCATTAAACAGTAATGTTATATTCCCCTATAGAGTTTTCAAAATCACTGTTCAACATCACTTTCAGCCTCGTTTTCGACTTTCGTAATAATATCCTTTTTGACAGATTTAACTTCTGCCTTTTTATTTTCTTTCTTAATAACATGTGTTTTTGCCTTCATAATTGAAGCAATAGAATTTTGATAACTTTCACCCAAATATTCTTTTTTGCTTAAATCGAGTTTTTCTAATTTTGCTTTTGCTTCAATATCTGTCATGCGTCCATCTTCAAATAAAGAAGTAATATTGTAAATGTCTTTGCAATTTTCACTACAATAAGCAAAATGCCATGTGGGTTTTAATCTGTCTTCTGGATTACAAACTGGGCAAAATGAATACTCCTCATGACAAACGCAGCACATTCTTAAATCATTCTTGCTCATTCATTCATCTCCTTAATATAATAGAAGAGTGGAAGACCACTCTTCTAAATATGTTTTGGTTGTATAAAGATTAGACTTCCTCTTCTTCGTCTACAAAGTAGATTTCAACCATATCCTGAGATGTAGAACATGCATTTGTAAGGATTGCACCCTTATAATCCATTGTCTGTGAATCTCCACCCTGAAGTGCAAGACTTACTTCTGGACTTGGCATGAATGATGAAATATGAATAATACAACCACGATAGCTTCCAATTTCACATTTATCAACCGCAAGAGCCTTGAAGTATAACTCATGTGCCTTTGGATATTTATCACCAGAAATTGTAAGTTTAGCACCACTCTTAACATTTTTCTTGAACTTAATAAGATACTGTGTTTCCTCTGGATCTGATGGTGGTGTAAGTTTGTGATCTGTTTCTGTGTCTACTTTGAATTCTGTCGCAGAAACAGCAGAACCTTTTGTATAAGCCTTTCCAAGTGAACCATTCGCTGAAAGTGCATTTACAATAAATGAATCCTCAACAGCATCTGTAATATCAAGTGTTTCACCTGCTTTTACAATCTTAAAAATAGGCATAACAATTGTATTAGAATCAGAAGCAATCTCAGCATCTTGAGCAGAAATAGCTTCAATTACAGAAAGGTTCATGAATGCATTAGTAGCAGTAACTTCACCACTCTTACCTGAATACTTTCTATAAATCAAGTTACCATCTTTATCTTTGATATCTGTTGAATCAGCAGTGATATCAATAGTTGCATTTGTCAACTGTGTCAGTGCATAAAGAGCTTTAGTCTTTGTAGCACCATAACCGAACTGAAGACGGTCAATAATTACGTCACCTAACTTAAATGCCATAATCTAAATTCCTCCTTAAATTTTATTTTTTTTGTATTAAAAAAGAGCGATACAAATCGCTCTAATCTTGCTTATTCATGTATTTCACGCATGAAATTAAATTGTTCTTTTGAAATTTTAGATGTATCACAAAAACCGCTATACATTCCACTCATAAGTGCATGGGTAGATTCATATATCTGCAATCTTTGAACAGAATCCATAAATTCATAAATCCCAACATCTCTTAATTCCTGTAATTTATACTTAAAACCAGGATGATTGATACACGCTGATATAAGAGGTAAAAGAGTAGAAGAGTTTTTAACTTCTTGCTGTGCCATATTCATTCTATCTTCATCTATCATCCATTGTTTTGTTGTTTTACCTTTTGCTTTTTCTATTTTTGGGTGTATATTAAGCAGAGTTCTAATATATTCTGCTATTTCCATATATTCAGATTCTTTTAAAATAAAATTATTTTCAGAATCATATAAGCATAACTGAGGTTTGTCAGAATCTTTTTCTTGAAACTGCATTAACTGCATATGTTCAATTCTATAATCTGGAAATAATAATTGAATTGCAGAATTATCAGTATTTGTTGTGCTTTTTAACATTCCAAACACTTCGATATCTTTTACTTTACACCAATCTATTCGTTGAGGTAAATCCCATAACATTACACGAATAGAAGTAGAATTGTACAGAAAAGGCGAAAGATCAGAATAAAATTTTGACTCACCGATATTGAGAATATTGCCTATAGTCGGTTGCACAATGCGAATACCCTTAACAAAGTAATCTTCTTTAAAATACATTTTAAGTGAATCAAATTTATATTCTTGTGTATTCTCTTTTTTCTTTTGGGCTTCGGATATGACAGCAGCTTGAAGCCCGTCTAACATATCAGTATCTTGCTGTGCCATAATATCACCGCCTTAACTGATAGTTCATCATCTGTGATTGTCCACCATAAGGTGTCTGAACCTTACTATTTAAATCTGTAAGTTGGAACACAAGAGTACGTACAACGTAATTGTTATCCGTAGTAGATTCACGATTTGATATAATGTGCGTTTGCATCCCAAATACATTTGACCATGCAAATCGTTCTCTTATAATAGAAGCAATAAGATCGTGTCTTGGAATACCTGTTAATTTATCCATCCTATCATTGCCATGAACAAAAATAGTAAAAGTAACCAACGTTTCTTTTAATCCAGGTTGATATCTAACTGTGTCTTGAAAACTTACTTGATAACAAAGATAATTTCGTACTTTTGTCTGAGTGTCTGGAATAAATAAATACGGAAGTATATTTCCATCGCCTGCTGTATCTGAAAAATATCTATCCCATTCTCCAAGAGGCTCGTATTCCTTCTTTTCTTCATTCCATTCCCAATTGATATTGCCATCATCATCAAAAAGTTCAGACTCTAACGTTTTTTCATTGAGTGCATAAAGTAAACAAGGGTTTGATAATAAAGCCTTTTCTATCTTTTTTTTATATAAAATATTTTCATCGTCAGGAGTGTTGTTATATGCACGAAGTTTATTTAACAGGTCATTCTTTGTAACTAATTTTTCTGCCATAAAACACCTCCTATTCAGTTAATTCTAATGGCAAAATCTCAGATTCAATCGGTAAGTTATCCTTAATAATCTCGCACTTAACAGACAGTATTTTGCCGATAGTAAAAGTGTCATTATGAAACTTTACTTTCTTTTGGTTGTATTCTGTACCAACTCGCCATGTAACTTTATCAGTCCAATCTTCATCGTCAATAGAACAAGTCCATGTAAAAGTTGCATCAGTATATTCAGTTGTAATATCTTCATTGGAATCATTGAATAGATTTACTGTGAGATTTTTATAAGAGCCACCTACTTTAATAGTTGAAGTGGATGCTGAAATTCTTGCTGTAATAGAAGATGGGGAAGTAGTTGGAATAGATGGATCTGTTGGAGCGATTTCTGAATCGAAATATGAAGCCCACATACCAATAATATTACCATTTTCGTCTTTCTCAATATAATCTCTATTATCAGACCAAACAGTTTGGTAGATTGTAAGTTTCTGAATACCTATAGGCTGAATATTCTCAATTTTTGTACAAGCCCATATTAGAGGGTGTTCAGTAGGAGCACTTACAACAATTCTCATTGTAGTATCTTCGCTATTGGTATACCAGAATTTCTCTGTAAGTTTATTTAGCGGTAGCCAGATTTTATTCTGATTATCTGTTCTTGTAAATACACGATCCGTATACTGCCCGATTGTGTAAGACGATTGCATTCTTAAAACAGACCACATTCTACGCTTAATTCTGTCTTTTCCATTTGTCTCAATCCAACATAATTCATAATCACATGGAAGAACGAGATACTTCGGAAATTGGTTTGCTCTTTCTTCACGGCAAATCAACCATTTATGATAAACTCCTCTATCATCTGGAATATCAATGTATTCGCCTACAGGAAATGTATTTCCATAAACAGATTTGTAATCGGTTTCAAAATAATATAATTCATCATTTTCTGAAAATCGAACTGCCTGTGATGGTCTAAACTGAATGTAATATTCTACTTGGTCTTTATCCATAGACTGATATGACTTAACAATAAACTTTACATCTATGCGTGTTTTAGTTGTATTCTCATATGTCATACCTTCCGCTAATCGTGGCTGATCATCATGGTAGAAATCATAAATATAACAGATTTTACTCTGGATGTCATTATCCCAAGTCTGTTCCATCGCCCAATCAGATTCTTCCTTATAAATCTGACCAATAGTTTTAGCTCCGTTGTTCTTGGCGTTTGCGACACGCCTAGCTGTTTGTAGACTCGGCATCGCTTGCACCTCCCTCAAACATTGCTTTGATATATCCGTGAGAATCTAAGATTGCCCTACGGAATTTTTTATAACTAAAATGGTCGCTCTTGAAATTATCCATAGCACCTTGTAAAGTCGCCATAAGAGTCACCATAAGTCCGTTATCATTAAATAAGGTTTTTGTTCCACCTAATTTAAACATAACATTCTCAAAGAAAACGAGAAATGCTTCGTCATCTTCAAATATTTTCTCTTCAATTGTCTTGTCTTTATAGAGCAGTAATTTGTGAATGTCGCCATGCATTGCACGAACTGCTTCATTGATTTGCTTGTCTGTGAAGTCACCATATATGTATTGCATATTAGGACTCCGTATTGATATAAGAATTGTACATATATCCGTAATCACGAATACGTTTATTCAATTCGGTTTTCATGGAATCCAGACGGTCAATCATATTTTTATGATTGTCGAGTAGCTTCTTTTCTTCCTTACCACCTATCATTACTGATGTGTGCATAATAGAATCAACCTGTGGCTGCAACCATTCAATCGTCATTCCAAGTACAAGAATTCCTACGACAAAATTCATATCAGCCGTATCATCTACTGAATTATTCAGTACAAAATCCAACTGTTGAATTTCATCATCGAGTGTGAGAGAAGAGAATAGCCTGCGCACTCTTGGATTAGCAATTACATTGCTTAATCGTTCTGTATAAATTTCAAGCAAATCGTTTTCGTCAAGAGAGAGTTCTTTCATATCTGAAATTCGTCCTCTTGTTCGTGAAAAAATTGTTTCGTATGGAAGCGTCATTGTGAGCCTCCTTTACTTAACGAATAACTTACTAATCAAATCAAAATCAGAATCAAAAATCTCACTTAAGGTTCTTACCTTTGAAATACTATCAAGATGTCCATTTGCGATTTCACCTGCAACCATCTGACAAAGTACATCCTTTGCACCGATAGGAAGTTTTTCAATTTCCGTTCTCATTCTGCTATTAGGTAAATCTAAAATTTCTAATAAATCCTCTGCTGTATACATATTGTCATATACTTTTGTAACTGAAGGGAAATCAGCTAACAAATCATCATCTTCAATAATAAATCTAGGCAAGAAAATATGGTCAGAACCCTTACGAATCAAAGTAACTAAATCTCTGTAGTTAATTTCGCAAGTCTTCCCATAATCCTTAAATTCATATGTATTACCAGATGGACATGTAATATTTAAACCGCCAAAACATACTGAACGACATAAAATAAAGTCAGAATCAGTAAAAGTTTTCTTTGGCTTTTCAGTTACTTTCGCTTCAACAGTTTCTTCTGTTTTTGCGACAGTTTTCTTTGTATAACCCATTTTTATTTCCTTTCTTTCCATATAAAATAGGAGAGTATTTTCATACCCTCCTACATAAGTATTGTATTAAATTAGTCCTGAGTAATCTTCCACTGACCAAAGTAACGACCAAGACGAGTAGCAACACCAAGTTCTCTCTGTACTTCATACTTCATAAGATCCGCAATATTACTATTAGCCTCACCTCTGTCAGTAATCTCATCAATGATTGTTTCACCAACATCAACCATATCAACCATCTTATTATCACCAGAAGCGAAGATCCAAAGTGTATCATCATCGTACATAGTCTTTGTTACATCATTTCTTGCGAATCTCTGTGGAATCTCAACAAGACGATAACGACCATAATTACCAAGTCTACCCATAGAAGCAACGGCTTCCTTCTGAGAAGCAGCAATCCAGTTTACATTTACAAGGTTTTCAAGTTCCTGAAGACCTACCATAGTACCCATAATTACAACTTCCGCATTGTCATTTGCAACAGATACATTCTGAAGTACCTTGTTGAACTTGCCTCTGTTCTGTGTATTTAAAGCACCAGTCTCAACGAAACCTGTCTGTACAGGAAGCTTCTTTGGAGCATTAAGAACTTCTGCGAAGATAAGATCCTGAACCATAACAACGAATGCCTTTGTGATAGCATCAATAAGTTTTGTCCAATCTTCCTGTCCAATTAAATACTTATCAATATCAGCACCAACAGCAGCACCATAAAGATCAGTCTCAACAGAGTATGTCTCACCTTCTGGTAATCTCTGGAGCATTGTATCATGGTGTCTCTTACCCATTCTTGCAACAGAAAGAATTACTTCCTCATGTTCGTTCTTAAATAAGTTCTCATCACCATCATTAAGATTTCTATAGTTTACAAGCTCATTGAACCATTCGTTCTCTTTAAGACCTGTAGATACTGTCCAGTCTGTTACCTCCTCAATAACATTAAAGAACTGTCTACCAAACTCTTCGTAAGCACGAATACGCTCTCTCTTCTTAGCATTCTTTGTTAAACCAAAGATTTTAAGAGACATTTCACGAAGCTTATCCTCGGCATCCTTCTTAGAAATACCCTCATCAAGTTCTCCCTTATATAAATCAAACATAAGGTTCTTAATTTCATCATAAGATGTTTCCATTTCTTTAAACACATTCATTACATGTGCGGTAAAATTCATTCTACTCATTATATTTTATCCTCCTTTCTTACGCAGTAGCTACCTTGTGTTTCTGGCTACCAGCTTCGATAGTTACCTTCTTACCTGCAACAGGTGTACCATCAAAAGCATCTGCACTAAGCTCATATACATCTGTTACACCGAGAACAAAACCTCTAACAGTCTTTGTTCTACTTGCACTTGCTTCGTTAAAGAAGTTAGAAGTAGCTGTAAACTTAGAGTTATAGTTTTCTGCAATAGTAGGAACTTCATAAATTAAAATCGCTGGTGCATTAGGATCAATCTTCTTAACCTCCACATACCAGTTTCCATCAGCAGCCTGCTCAAGAATTTCCCCTTCAAAAGTAGTAGGTGCGTCAGCGACCTCATACTGATCAAAAGATACATATTTACCTTTTCCGCATACAGTACCGTTGTCTGTATCTGTCTTAATTACCATGTTTAATGTTCTACCTACACGCTCAGAAAGGACTTTAGTAGGGAAGCAAACATGATGCTGTTCAATTGAATAACGTAAAGCCATTATTTTTTCCTCCTTAAATTTGATAAAATAAAAAAGACCGCTTTATAAAAGCGACCTAACAAAAAGTGATTATTTAATTTTCTATTTATTTGTTCTGAAACAATTTTCCATATCTACTTGATTTAACAACTTTAGATGGGTTAGCGAACTGTTTCTTAGAAGTTGATTTCTTCTCCTCTGTCGATGCAGAAAAAGTTGAATGTTCTGCAATAAAATCAGAATGAATCACTTTAACCTGTGTTTCCAGTTCAGCAAGAGAGTAGTTATCCATATTCTTATAAAGCTCGGCAAAATCTTTGTTTACAAAATTTCCTTCTTTATCTTTTGTAGAAATAGATTCGTATCTCTTATCTGCAAGAATTTCTTCACGCTTTTCATGAAGTTCATTCTTTTCTACAGTTTCCTTAAATGCTTTTAATTCAGCATAATTTGAACGCATATCATCAAGTTCTTTCTGCTCATCAGCAGTAACAAACTCAATATATACTTCAACTCTGTCACCAGTAAGAGAATAGTTGTCATCCTTAGAATCATAAGTCTGCTTATAATATCTTCCAGACCACCAATCACACATGATTACATAATCATCATAAACAGTGACACCATAATATGTATTATCTGTCTCAGCATATGTAGCGTTTACTAAATCCTGGATAGCATAGATTTTATCCTGTAAAGATACAGCAAACTTTTTGATTTCTCCATCTTTCACAAATGAATACTCAACAGTATTATTAGATACAGAATTATCTACTTTCTTCTTGACTTCATCATCATCTGATGGAGTAGTAGTTGATTCATCTGTAGTTGAATCCTCCTTGCTATCATCTTTAGTAGATTCGGTTGGTTCATCATTAGTTGGTTCTACACCCTCGTCTGTAGAAGGAGTATCTTCCGTTGAAGTATTATCTGTAGTGCCATCAGTAGTATCAGTATCATCAAATGCTTTTGCAAATGCTTCAACTAATTCTTCGTCTGACATATTTTCATAATCGAATGTAATATCATCAACTATTTTTCCATACTTCTGACATAACTCTTCAAATTTATTCATATTGACGTTGTTTCCTCCTTCCTTAGAATTGTTTTTATTGTCAAAACAAGCAGTCTCTAATTTTTCAAGTCGTGCCTGTAATTCAACCATTTTTTCATTAAATTTAATTAGACTGTTATTTTCTTCACTGAAATCTTCGAGCGTAATTTTGCTTCCAAGCATTCCCTCACCAATAGGTGTTCCATCTTTCTCAGATCCCAAGCAAGTACATCCTGCAAATTCAAAATCATCTAATTGTAGATACTTTTCTTTTGCATTGTATGAACACTCGTATACAATCAGCTCACAGCTCACCTTTGTTCCATTTTTTTCACGAATGATGTCTGCACAACGAGTATATGATTCAGGAATTGCCACACGAGCAACGACATATGTTTTATCCATATCTTTGTCATATTCGAGATAAGGTTCGTCTGCTGTAAAAGTACCAACCTGTTTTTCATCATATACGGTTATTTCATTACCATCTTCATCTGTTTCTATATGATAATCGTGAGAGTGGAAATCCCAAGAGCCATCATCCAATTGATGAATGTTCGCAAGTAGCGGAGAATATTTTAGACTTGGCATTGCAGCCTTCATAGAATCTTCAGATATGTAACTACCATTACGATTAAGTAATGTGTGACAAACACGCACTTTAGCATATAATTTATTATCTTCGGCTTTTTCTATGTCAGCAGAAGAAAAATCTTGAACCGCCTGTACATAAAGTGGTTTGCCAGATTCTTTTGAAGAAAAATTATACATTTTCTTATGCTTACAGAAACTAATTAAATCTTCAATTGTAAAATATTTCTTTTGCATTATTTCCTCCTTTCTGAATTATTCATGAGCACTCAGATAGGAGAGTGCTAAATACTCAGCATATTGCTATACTGAATTTTTCTTTTATCTATATCATCATTTGAAAACTGAATTTTTCCAGAATTCAAAAAGGTATAAATACCATTCGCAATATCTATTCTCTGAAAACCAAGAGAGGATAATTTCTCGGCAGTAGAGACATCTGTAGTTTTTATAAAATTCTGTTCCATCCTTTTATCTCCTAATTATCGTTCTTATTCTGGTCACGAGTTTCACTTCCCTCATCTGAAATCTGTGTATCAGAAACCTCTGGTTTTGTTCCATCAGAGCTATTTGAAACTGTATTAGCAGAAGTAAGAACCTTAAATCTATTTGGTAAATCAAGAATGTCATTACCTAAGAATGCGAGTGATAATGTATCTAATTCACTAATACCATTAAGTGCATTGATTGCAAGAATCTTTGTTGCATCATACTGTAAATCTTTTTGTAATGATTCCTTAAATGCGTCTTTGGTATATGCTGATACTTCAAAGAATTTTACTTTGGCAGGATTAGAAACTTGATAGCCAAGCATACGATTTGTCCAACCTTGAATCTGACCAAGTAATGCTGAAATTGCAAATTCTGTATCAGCACGAGTCGCTGAACGAAATGCTTCAGCTCCACTAATAGTAGAAGAGTTCAAAATCTGTGCGCCACCAGAAGTATTTAAAACTTCCTTTGTTGCCTTTTGAACTTTTGTTGTGTCAGTAGATTGGTCATCAGAGAATGAAATAGTATCAAGTGGGATAGGGGTAATTGCAGCACCTACATAATCAGGTAAACTTTCAACCATCTTGTTGTAATAATCCACAGCTAAGTCAATATTAACTGACCATGCATCGGGATCTGTTGCACCTGATAATGTTGGAATAGTAGCAGTAATCAATTTATAAATCTGTTGTTCATCTGCTACAGCTTGTACATCAGCTAAATTAAGCAACCCAATTAAGTCGATGAATAGTCCACTGTAAATTGGTACAATTGTTTCCCAAGACTCCATTCTTGACTTTGTACACAAAGCATATTCATCTGGCATAGGTTGCCATTTGTTTTTACTATCTCCACCATAAGCTTTATACATTGAACTTAATGGTTCTCCAAGAAAATCAAGAATATCTTCAAATTTTTTATAATTACTCATATCCACGCTGAATGAAAAATCACCTGTGAAATATTTTCCTGAAATCCTACAATATTCAGGTGGTATTTTTAATATGAAAATACCTGTCTCATCTATCCAACAACAACCATAATAAACATCTTCGATAAAATTATTGATTAACATAGGAAGTAGGCTGTTCTGTAAATCCATCCTGTCTAAGACCTGTAATGTTTCATAATAATCTTTTAGGATTGCTTCTTTATCATTATCTTCAATGGGATTATATGTAGGAACAACATATCTTGAATTCAAATCAAACATTGTAGCGTTATACATAATCAATCTGAAATAAACCTGAGAACGATAGAAGAGATAACGTGATAATCCACGTAATTCAGATTCATAGCTGTCTATGTTCTGTAAATATCTGATGACATCATCTTTACTATAAGAACTAATAGTTGTCTGTCGAACTGTTTTGGTTACATCACGAACTTGCTTAAATGCCTGTTTGCTTTCGGCAAATTTTTGTTTCTGTGCTTCAAGCTTTTCCATATACTGCTTTCGTTCAGCAGCCGTAGGTTGTCGCTTAGTAGTTATTTTAGGAGATGTTTCTGACATCTCTTTTTTTGGTCGTGCCATTTATGTAGTAAACACCTCCTTTTCTTTGAGATTTTTTATTTAATTTTTATGTGTGAATTTTTGTGATTTAATTAGAATCGTTTTGAAAATGAAGATGAGTGTGATGGTTGACGGATAGGGAGTTTATTAATTAAAGATTGTGTATTTTGTGTTTGGGGTTTCAATTTAAGTTCTAACTGACAAGCACACCAGTAAGAATAGGCGATGGAAGAATATCTATCTTTACGCATACCTTCAACCTCTTTTACCTTAATATTTCCATTTTTAACTTCATGATCTAATTTTATTAATTCATAAACAGCAAAAGTTGTTTGTATGTATGACATTTTCAATTTAGCCTGTTCTGTTGGAGACATTTTAAAATATCCTTTATAAGTTTCTTTTAATGAACTATCAGCATCTTGTTCAGGAATAAGAAAATTGATTTTTCCATTTTGTATTCCATTTCTAAGCAATACACATATTTCATTATTAAAATTGGCATTAGCCTTTACAGACCAAACAACTTTATTTGCATCACGAACCTTACATCGTTCAGCCATATCCTTATCATTTATACATGTCATGGCTTTATATCTTTTGCCATTTTCTTGACAAATTTGATCCTTTGTTATGAAATCATATACACCCAAGCCGATACCGTTAGTATCTAAAACTAAATCTGTACATTGATATTCATAAAAATACTTCATAACAATCATTCCTAACTCATCTGTTTTTAAACCTTCAAAAGTTTCACCATAAACAAAATTTGACTGGTAAGCTGTATCATTTACTTGAATTAAATCATTAATGTAAATAGCCGAAGCATCATTCTTTTTCTTTTTTGTAGATTTCATAAGAGCAACGTCAATGGATAAAATTCTTTTACCTGTAGCAGTCAACTTCGGAATTGTTATCTTGTCATTACAGAAACTTAATGGTGGAAATGCTTTTCTCAACCGTCTACGTGCTGTAAGTTCATCAAATTTGAACAAACTACCATCCGTGTCACCAAACCACAAACATTCCATTTCCATTTGTTGAACAAGCTCATTATAGTCAGCTTCACTCATTTCATCCTCTAACTGAGAGCGAGATAGCAAACCTTCTCTTATTGAAACTTGATAAGGTAATCCACAGATGAAATATTTCTTCGTGTCGTCAAAGAAATTTAATGTATAACTTTGTGCCTTTTTATACGCCCATGAACTTTTAAAATATGCACTGGACATATAGATTTCCTTATTTCTTTCCTGCAAATGTGCATATTCAGGCTTTCTCAGATATTTAGGTTGTCTAGGGCTTGTTAAGAATTTTCGTAATACTGTATTAATTACAGTTTCATCAACCATACGAAATTCATCCACGACTATACAATTTGCTCTGGCTGAACGGCTGTTCTCCGAGCTTGTACGAGTTTTTATCCATGAACCATTTTTGAAATAAATAGAAGCATCGTTTTGACCTATATTACATTTCTCAATTTCAGAACGTAATATGGAAGACTGTTTCATAAAATCATCTTGTATTTTGAGCAAGACTTCGTTAGCTTGTTTCAGAGTTCCAGAACTAACAACGATTTTTGTTCCAGGAAATAAAATACATCTTACACAGCAGAAGAGGGCGGTTAGGTATGTCTTACCTTGACCTCTCGCTGCTAGATACATAACGAAGTTATAGTGCATCATGCACCATAACAAAATTTGTTGAAACCATTTTAAAGATAGTCCCAACACGTCAATAACATATCTATGTGGATTACTGCGATAATACCCAGCTCTCCAAGCAACAGTTTCCATTATTTTTTGTTGCTTGTCTTTTTCTATCTCTGTTTGAGTTTTTACTTGAGGCATAATTATACCTCCTCATCAGCTTTTTGACCGAATATCTTATCAAATAATGCTTCTGAATCAGTATCTTCATCATACTCAGGTTTCTTAACAGTATATTTAGAAATGAATTTCTCATATGTTGCAGAAAATGCATTCTTTAATCCCATCATCTTAGATAAGTGCCCTTTGAAGAATACATCAATCAGCAATCCAATTTTATCAGGATCTTTAAATTCTCCTTGTGGCTCTGGTATAGGTTGTTCCTGCTCCCATCTATCAATAAGCTGTCCAAATGTAAGATTATCAGTTAATTCAGATGCAGTTTTCTGATTAGGCTTGATATTTAAACTTCCTAATAAATTCTGCAAAGTAGCATCTAAATCTTTTGTATCTTTCCCATTTTTTTGAGCATTATCTATTTCAAGTTCCTTACAACATACTCGTTTAAATAAAAGTTCTTGAGATTTATTTTCACAGGGGTAACGTGTCGTCCAATCTTGGTATTCCGTCTCAAGATACATAAGTTCTTCATTGTTATAATTGTTTCCAAATCGCTTTTTTGCAGATTTGAGAGTTTTTTGGACAATCTTTGTATTTGTTTCTGGATTATTTTCCATATCATCAACAGAAAATTCAGAGTCTTTATAGGAAGTGTTATTATACTGTGGAAGAGAAGCTACCATTACAATAAGATTTTGAACAGCCGTTCCACGAACTTTTTCACCAACACCTTCATTAATAGCTTGTAGTTGTGCGTTATAATCACTTTCGCTAAATTTCCAATCAAGCTGTCTAAAAGTGTTAATTGTTTTTTCTCTATTGTCTGTTCTAACGCCAGTTTTAGGATCTACGTCAGTACACAAATCTAAAATACAAGCCTTACATGCAAAATGCTCAAATCCGCTTTTACTTTTGTTAGATTTATAAAAGTTTCCATTACCTTTAGTTGATTTCCATTTTCCACAATGAGGACAATAGATATAATCCAAATCTAGTAAATGGTTGTAGTCAATGGCTAAATCATGATACGCACCTTTTACATTATTTACTGTTAACTTTTTGACCTCATCATCAGTTTTGGCTTGTCTTAAATTAGCCATTGTCTCACCTTCTTTCCTTTTGTTCCAATATAAAAAAGAGAAGCAGTAGCAATACCACTTCTCATAAAAATTCAACTTATAAAACACCATAAAAGCGCAATTCACTTAGTACGCTGTGTGAGAGAATCGAACTCCCATATCTTTCGGAATGCTGGTTTTCAAGACCAGTGCAATACCAACTCTGCCAATACTACATAATAAAAGAGCCACCTCATGAAGTGACTCTCTGTTACTATACAAAAAATGTATAGCCTCGCTGTCCATTTAAGTATCAGCTACGTAGTGATCTGTAGGAGATTCGGACTCCTGTTGCCGCCGTGAAAGGGCGATGTCCTAGACCGCTAGACGAACAGACCTAATGTGGGAATCTCACCCACTGGATCAGCGTAAAGCACCAACTAGCTGATATTGGACTGTACATATCCAGTTATTTAGAATAGAAACACATACTGTAATTTCCATTCTTGCTTATTTTTGTGCGTATCACGTTTTTTAGATGGTACATTTAAGAATAGATACGCTACGTTCCATCACTTGATAAGGTTTAATGTCTCTTATCCGACAGATCACCCAGTAATCATTAGCTAATTAAAGGTTCTCATTATCGTAGAGAAGCACGAAGATTATCTCACTAAGTTTCGTGCGCACTAGAGTCGCTAAACTGTCGGCTCTACCTAGCGAGATAATAGGACTTACAATCTACAGGACGTAGAAATTCCAAGATATGTTAATTGTCTACTAGGGCAAAACTTCTCCATAACACCGCTATTGAGCAGTAGCAGTGGGAAGTTTTAGACCATTCCAAGGTCAAATATTTCTGCAAACCGATCTTTATATTTGTGTCGCATATCGGTTAGCGACAGCTCACTTAAAAAAATGAATAATACATAGTATCATTCTGCTATGTTAGTTATGCGATTTTTTTACATGCTTCGTAACATCTATTAAAACGATTTTGACGAGATTCGTAACTCAATAATATAAAAGTCTGCCAACGAATTGACAGACCACCCTCACTTCTTTTGGATGCGAGTAGCTTATATAAAACCATCATTTTACTGCCGATTACCTAGCACTTTGGCTGACAGTATGGCGTTGGATGATCCTCTTATATTATTCTCTGTTTTTTCATAATAAAAAATGCTATAATACAATAAAAATAACGGAGGATGACATATGAATACATTAATAGATATTTTAAAAACGATTGTGCCAGTTGTTATTTCAGGTATATTTACCTTTATTGTAACCAAATATAATTATAATAAGAATATTCCATTAGATAATATGAAGATTGCATATAATAGAATTTATTATCCTTTGTATAAGATTATAAACAATAATAAGGAATATAATAAAAAAGATTTAGATGATGTTATAAACAATATATCAACTTATATGAATGATTATAATATCAAATATATTGATAGATCCACATATAGATCATATATAATATTAAAAGACAATCATAATAAATATAACTACAATAATTTCAAAAACAACATATATGATAGAAACTCATATTTACGCAGAAGATTAGGATATCTTGAACCTAATTTTATACAGAGTGTTATGTATTTATCTAAAGACGATAAGTTCATATTTTTCTGTGGAGTAGATGGGCTAATTATTTATATGTCATTTATAATTGCAGCTTTATTTAATAATGAAAGCGTGATCTACAAATATGCATTTGTATGTGGAGAGGTATTCTTAGTTATTTTTCTTATTAAGATTATAATTAAAGGGATAGGTATTCTAGGGGTTAAAATTATTAAATTTGGTTGTTATGTGAAGAAGCGTTGGAATAAGAAGAAGTGTTAGACGAAAGCTTCATCGGCATCCTCAGTATCTTCACGGATAACATATATCTGAGTGGTTTCGGAAGGATTATTTATTCTCTTCGTCAGCAACATTAGAATTTTTGCTTCTTAGAGCATTGATTTTATTCATAACCTCTGCTTTGGTCTGCTTGCGGCAGTAAAATTCTCTAGTTGTTTCAGTGGATCGATGATTGGCAAGCTCGGCTGCTAATGCTAAATCACCAGTTTCCTCATATACAAGATTTAGCCTAGTCTTACGCTGGCAATGAGGTCTATAGTCAGAAATTCCAATAATTTCGCCATATTTCTTCATTCTATCTCTGATTGCACTGTCACCCATAGGTTTATATTCTCCATTGTATTTTGTGATCAACAATGAATCACATTCCAAGTGGTCATAATCATTCTTTCGCATTTCAAGCCACTCTTGAATAAGCTCTTTTGCAACATCCCCGAAAACTACCTGTGTACGGTATCCTTCTTTTTCCCTTATATCTACAAACATATTGTTCTCTAAATCAAGTTTGGATAACTGCAATCTTAACAACGCACCAATTCTATTTGCTGAGTCAAAACTTACTTCAAATAAAATCTGATCTTGAATTGAATACTTATCATTTTCAGATAATTCTCTACGGATTGTCTGAACTTGTTCTTCTGTAAGGAAATACGAATTTAAAATATGTTCCTCATTAGCTTTCTTCATTCTATCAAGTTTCCCATCAAAAGGATGGTATTTAACAAAACCACGTTTCATAGACCAAATATAGAATGAACTAATAGCAGAGATTTTCATGTTGATAATCTTTTTATGATTCAGAAGTATTTCCTGGCAGAACATAATATAATTCTCCATAATATCAACGGCATTCTCCATAAACTCATCTGAATATAAATCTAAATCACCATAGTTTTCACCTAGCCACATAAGAAAATGACGAAACAATCCCTCATATCTTTTATATGTTGTATCTTTAACATCCTGATTTTTTATAATATTTGATTGGAGATATTTTTTATATTTCTTCAAGTTATCAGGATTTATGAATTTCTCCTTATCCTTGGTAAAATATTTTACCCTTGTTACATGTGCCACTAAATCACTTCCTTTCACATATAAAAAAGAAGTAGGATAGTGGTAAACTAAGCTACTTCTTGTAATATTTTATTTATTTTAATTATTTTAGTGGGCAGGGAAAGATTCGGACTTTCGAAGGCTTTCGCCAACAGATTTACAGTCTGCCTACTTTAACCACTTGCATACCTACCCATAATAAAGGAGTGTGCAACCAATAATTGCACACTCCAAATATATTTAATTATTAACTAGCAACATATTGCTAATTAAAATCTTAACAAATCATCAAGTTTATAGATTCTTTTAATACTATTATGAATTGCTTCATATTCAGAAACTATAGAAGAAAAGCTCTTATTCCATTCAGACATTTCATCAATTTTCTCACCTAAATAATCTAACAATTCTTTCTTAGATACCTTTTTACCATTAATCTCATAAGTTCCAGATTTTACTTCAAAATAATAAGTATCATTACCACAACAATCGCAATTCTCACAATCGCCATCGTAGTCATCATCAGTATCTTTGATATTATCAATATACACTTCAAATATATTCTCACCATAAACATGCGACATTATCTTAGAATTGCAATTCTCAAGAACATAAACGGCTTCTCCGCATATATCCTTATATCCATTATTATCTTTTGCAGGCTCACAACCAATTTCACCAACAAATAATGTGATAATATATTCATCTGTATATCCATTGACATTAGAATCGCCGAGTTCTTTAATACTTGAAATTTCAAAACCTCTTTCAGCAATAAGAGTTTCGATTAATGTCTTTGCTTCATAATACTTGGCAACAATTGCTATACTGTTTAAATTATCATAAGAAACTACATTATGATACATTGAATTAGCCAAATCAGCTAATTCATGTATATCATTTATAATTATTGTATCTATAGTAATCACGTCCCTTCAGAATTAAAGCTGCTTTGCTGACTTATTCATCTTAAATGTGATTTCCTGATGGGCAGGAGTTATATATTCCTCACCTTTTCTGTCGCCTAACATAATCTTGCCTGTTCTCTCAGGTACATCCTTAACCTTAAACTTACCAAGCTTACCTACAGGAACAGATTCTGTAGCATCAGCCTTTAATGTATCTGTAATAACCTCTGCGTATGTATCAAGTATAAGAGCAATATCACCTTTCTTAGCTCCTTCAATTCTTTCTGCAATTGCGCTTACTAATTCGTTCTTTACCATTTTTAAAATCTCCTTTATTTTCCTTAATTTTATTTTGTAATATAAAAGAGGGTAGCGTCTCATTTGAGTACACTCCCTCATAATATACAATTGTGACAGTAACATCACAATTTCTATACAATCGGACTAATTAAAAGTAGAAAATTAGCCCAATTTTCATAGTTACTTATGCATAATATAAAAGCCAAGTCACTCGTACTTGGTCTACTTTGTCTTGAAATTAGTAATTCATCAATCCAATGTAATAATTCTAGTCTTAGAATCTATAATATCTCCATCACTATTTAAAGCAATATACATAAAACCATTCTGATTAGGAATAATAAGCTTTCCGTTATTGTAATCAAGTTTGTTTAAGTCACAAACACAACCTTGTTCATACATCTTAATACCGCCCTGTGTAAAGCTACCTATTTTATGAGTATGCCCCATTACAATTCCAGTAAAAGTTCGATCCACTCTTAAAAAGTAATTAACAGCCTTTTCAGTCGTCTTTAACATACCAGATGAATAATTTAATGGATGGCAGAAGATTACATTTCCTTCTTTAATCCACCATTCTTGCTCATAGATAATTTCAATATTTGTATCTTCAAATACTTCACGAATAGAAGAATATTGTGTCTGAGTTTTATTTCTTTCATCTTTAACCTCGAATCCTTTATCAATAATCATTCTCAATGGATCGGTTGGTGTAATACCTAATAATTCATTAGATAATCTATCAGAATAATATCTCTGCATACGGAATTCATGATTTCCCATTGTAAACATAACTTTTTTAGGTGAAATCATGTTAATTAGATCAATTATATATTGTCTTCCAAGCACCAATTCTTCATCAAGATTGACCTTAAATTTCTTAGGGAAGGATGAACATGAAAAACAATCTAATAAATCTCCGTTGATTATAATTGTATCTACAATACCTTTATAACTTGCAAAAATATCAACTGGCAAATTAAATGGAATATGTATATCTGAAATGCATAATATTCTCTCTGACGCACCTTCGCAGTTATGAATATAATTGTCATATTCCATCAGCCCATAGGCTGTCTTTCTTAAATGATCTGCTGAAACATCAAGTTCCAATGTATCTGCAATTTCAGACCAATCTAAGTCAATATCTTTGTTTAACTTTGCTTTACACAAACGCAGCTTCCATTCAAAAGGTGTTTCATTTTCTAATCTGTTAAAATTATACAATTACTCACCAACTCTCTTATTCTTCAGATTCAGATGGCTCATCAAGTTCATCTTCTTCCTTAATCTTTACATTAAGTTCAACGCCACCGCCATTGAAATCAGCAAATAATGTTGCAAGCTTTTTTACTTCGCCATCTACATCAATTGTCATATTATCTGTATCAATAATTCCTGCAACTTTCATTGCAGTAGTAGTAGTTTTTTTATAACTAAAATTACTCATTCCTTTATTTTCCTTTCTCAATTAAAATAGGAGAGCAGTAAACTCTCCTTATTCATCATCATCTTCATCATAATATTCAACTTCTTCAGGTACATCAAAACCAATACAACTTGTGCCAACTGGCTCAGACTCAGCTTGAATATTTTGAATTTCATTATTAAGTTTCATGACTTCCTTACTTAATTTACCCTTTGGAACTTCCAATGCTACTTGAATTAACTCTGTGACAGAATCAAGTATTGGAAGAAAGCAAACACCAGTGAGAAATCCTAATATATACTTTTTCATAGGCATATACCTCAGAATATTAATCTAATAAGTCTGCCATAGCAGCAGTTTCACTTCGTTCTGTCTTTTGTAACTGAACATAACCAAATTTATCATGACCTGACAATTTCTGAACTGTTGATAATAAACCATTATTGTTCCTAAATAAAGCAGAATCTGTCTGTTTAAAATCACCATTCATCCATAATGAAGAGCCTTCACCAACTCTACCAATTAGAAGTTGAACATGCTCTTTTGTGAGATTTTCTGCTTCACTTACATAAATAATAGTATTTTTAATATCTCTTCCTCGAATATATCCAAGGTGTTCTATTTCAATTGTTCCTGACATTAATTGCATTTCCAAACCAGTTTGACCACCTAAATGATCTGCTAAAGGCATTGCAAATGGTAATAATTTTTCCAATTTAGAACCAGGAATAAAACCAATTTCACTAACATCCTTGACACCAATCGCATTTCTTACATAAATTAACTTTTCAAATTTACCATCTTCAATTAATTTAAGTGCATTGGCAATCATGAGATAGTCTTTTCCACTACCAAATTTTCCAGAAATAATCTTAATTGTTTCTTCTTTATCTTGTAGCATATCAAATGCTAATACTTGCTGAGGATTTTTTGGCTTGATTTTACCCATAAAACGACTGTTGATTTGTTTATATGATAATGGATGATATTCTTCACCATTCCATTTTCTATAATCAACAACTTCACCATCAGATTTACGAATAATTAGATATTCATTAAGAAGAGAATTATATATATTCTCGTTAATATGTAAATAAAAATGACTCATTTCTTCATCAGAAAGAGTAACATCTTTATATCCAGTATATTCATCAATATTTTTTACAATATTTAACTCATTTACACCTTTTGTTGTAAGCTTAAAAATATTCTTTGAAATAAATTTACAATTTAAGTCATCTGTACATACAATAATAGGTGAAATATTATTATATGAATAGGCAGATGCTAAAATAATATTATCTGGTGTTTCATCTAAGGAAAATTCAGATATAATATTTTTAATCTTACTATCATTTGGAATTACTTCGTATTCTCTAAAATGTTCATCAAGCAAGTGAGATACTTGTCTAGCCTTATATTTAACCTCTCCATCTTTATGCAAAGAAGTCTTTATATTTTCAATTTCTTCAAGAGTTTTTTGTGATATTACAAACGACTCTTTAAATGCTTCCTTTTGTAAATTTAAGAGAGCATTAGTATCAAGGAATAATTTATATTCCAATAGGTGACACCACCTTCCTAATATATTTCGTCTTACTTGACGATTTTTGATTTTCTTAATTTCTTTAAATCACGCAATCCTTTTTCGCTTTCTGTAAGGTAATACTTAGGATGTTTTGACTTAGACTTGTGCAATCCCTCATAACCACCAAATGTATACCCCAACTTCTGTAAATCTTCGGATTCTTTCTGTGTAATAAGTATTATAATAATTCATTCCCTTCTTATTTATTTTCTGCAATAAAGCAGAAATAGTTGGAAATGCGAGACTCGAACTCACGACCTCTTGATCCCAAATCAAGCGTTCTACCAAACTGAACTAATTCCCAAAAGTAAAAAATCCCATACCGAAGTATGAGACTCTACTTAATATAGGCTGAGAAATTTGACCTAATACACTGGCATCTATTGTGGTTGGACACAATTTTTCACACTGTCGATTAGACAGTAGCCAGCAACAACACCAATTTTGCGAAAATTGGCAAACTCTTACTTTAGAGTGTTATAGATTTTCTTTCGATACATCGTCCCTTGCGAGGTTCAGAGAGTGCAAATCTCTTACGGTTGCGTCTAATTGTACTTTCTCACATATTGCCTTGCGAGCATTATATGTCACCATATTACAGATGAATAAGTTGTTTATTTCTCTAAAGTCATACACACTTTTGCTTGTTGTTAATTCATATTTTTAATATTTTTGCATTATTAAGAATTTGATTTTCTTTAAAACTTATCAAAAGTATGTACCAAATTGGATGACAGGGTGTACATTCGACCATTTCTACCTTTTGAGTAGAACCCAATCACCGCCATCCTGTATCTCTTGCTATCGAGCTACTTTACTGTTTTGTTCCTTGCTTTCGCATTAAGAAACTTCACAATAATCAAATATCAGCACTATTTCTTGCGGAAATCGCACCAATAAGACAGTAATCATCCCTACATTTCTGTATTTATGTGCAGCGCATTTTTCATTACGCCCACCTTACCATATTTGTCAGCAGTTGCCCTTAAATAGAAGGTAAGATGTAGATTATCTGTATTTTCCGTCAAGCTGTATTACTACAGTCGCAGTTTTGAATACATATCAAGAACCACTTTATACGCATTGCTGCGCTTATTTTGAGTTATAAACTCACGACACGAAATCTGCCGTTCTACCAAAGTAGAAAACTCCCACAACAGGATTCGAACCTGTAACTTACGGATTAACAGTCCGTTGCTCTACCATTGAACTATATGGGAAGAGTATCAGTGATTACACCATTATCAAAATAATGTAACCACCGATATAAGAAAGAGAGGTTAGCTTATGAGATAAACTTTTAATATTATGTAATGCCCCTATAGGGCAGGATATTAAGAAAAGCTGATTTCATTGTTTTCCATATGTGATATATACGAAGCTGAAAACAGTTATAAAGCCTTATTTTACAAGGAAAACTCGGATTTTCTATTTCGCTACTCTATATTTATGAGCAATTTTTCGCTTTCTTTCACGTTCATTTAAAGTCGCACAATCACAACAATACAATCGTTTATTTCCTGTTTTCTCGATAATTCCACCACATCGTTTACAACGAGAATATTTTTTATGATCCCTGATTCCATAATACTGTTTTTGATATTTTCTCATTTCTCCATCAAGTGATCTATTAATATATTTCACATAAAAATTATCCTCAGTGATAAAATCATAATTATTTATAATTTGAGTCTTATCTTCGTATTCCTCAATTAGTTTACAATTATCAAAGCATCTTCTCAGAAATCCTTCAACAACTTTTTTATACTCATTCCAAGATAAAGTCATTTTCTCCATTTGAAAACGTTGTTTAAGTTTTTCTGATTTATCAATTGCATCATCAATTATATCTGTAACGATATTTGCATCCATTTCTGTTCCAGATAACCAATCAAAGTACATTAACTTTGGTTTCTTTAATAAATCCATGTACTCCTTATTGAGAATTACTTCTTTATCAAAATATCTTGTATAAATATTATTAATTTTCTGCCTGATAATAGCGCACCAATTTTCATCTTTAGTCATTGACTTGTAATATCTGTATTCAATTCCTGACCATGTATCAAATACTCGTCCAAGTTCTGTATCAAGTAAATCCTTTCTGACTTTAAAATGAATTGTTTTAATATATGTACGTCTTTTATTATCAGAAGCCCATATTGAGGAGCAGAACGAGCTGAATATCTCGTTCTTTGCCTCATTATTCTCTGCTTCTTTGTAATCTTCTATAATTTCATATAGAAATGTTTCATTACAGTCGTAAATATGTATCACCTACCTCAAATTCATAGTATTTTCCCAAATATTCATATGAATTGTCCGTCTTATAAGGGACTTCTCTTATTGATATATTTCTTTTTGGATTCGTGTTATTCTTGAGATTTTCAATGATATAATCACCATAAGCTGACCATGCAAGAGATTTGCTAATAGAAACAGAAGAGTAGGATGCTTTGATTATATAATTTGCTATAATTTTTTCAGGCAATTTAATCTCATTTAGGAGTTCTTCTTTATATTCGTTTACAACTTCATCCATATTAAATTTATGGTCTTCATCGTCCGACTTGTCTCTATGCAGATTCAGATGTTGCTTAATATCAACAGCATACATATTTATAAACTTCCTGCACTTCTTTAAAACTTTTTTATCAGATAAATCCAAATCATTATTAATGATTAAGCACCTAGTATCAACCAAATCAATTTTATTATCCCATAAGATATTTTTCTTTTCCCAAGTTTCAATATAATCACATAACTCATTCATAGGAGAGGGAGAGTGATATGCATTAAGATATTCTTTGTCTTCATCAGACACATCTTTATTTTTCTTGATTATATTCATATAGGATTTCATTTTCTTTGGATAATTATGAAGTAAGAAATATGGAAGTTGTTTGAGATGCTTTCTAAGACCTGAATTCATATGCCATCTAAATCCCGTTTTAAGGAAGTCGATTTCTTTGCCCTGAAAAATTCTTAGAAGAGAAGAGTAGTCGGAATACAATTTTTGAATATCTGGATTGGTCGTATATTTATTTTCTATACTTGTAGCAACATTAGTAATTTCACCAATACGATTATCTCTTGTCATTACTTCATACTCAATAAGATTCTCTTTTGTATATGGTTTTGACTGAGCAGTTACTTTATCTTCAATATCAAGTATGATGTGCTTGTCTATTTTTGAATCAATAATAATAGGATCGTTACTTAAATAGAAAATGTCCCCATCAAAATCTGCACCGCCTTGTTGTGGAGCTGATACATCATACATATTAAACATTACTACATCTTGGTCTTTAAAATAATCAAACCATTTTGTAAGAATATCATTTCGTACAATCTTAATCTTATTTACCTCTGACGGATCAACAAGCGGAGAACGGAATGAACAACAATATCCTGGTTCAAAATTAGCTGTATATAATTCTCTTTCTCCAAGACAGCCAACTGGTTCTTCACCAACGGCATACTGAAGATAGCCAATCATATCACCGACACCTGTATGATAAAAACCCGAGCAGTAAATCTTGCCAACTTTTGCTTCATCAATAGACTTTTTTAGTTTTCTATAAATAAATTGCTTAACGGCAGGATCTTTCAGCATAACATCATTTACTAATGCAGCTTCAAGATATTTACTTTCTGGCTCATAATCTTCTGTGTCGGTAATTCCCATGAATTTATATGTATAAAATTTATCACCTTTAATAATTTTTTCATACATATTAGTGGTATATTTTGCAAGCTTAATGATTTTTCCATCATTCTTAGAATCTAATATGTTGTAGTCCTTTTTTGTTTTATCTGTATAACATTTCACATATTTATTATTCCAAAGATCCAGACATTGTAAATACTGAAAATTCATTCGTGTATATTTATTTAAATGCTTAATATGATGACTGTATTTACTGATTCCAAGTTTAAATTCATACTTTCTGACAGTATTCATATATTCAATCCATGCATTTTCACCATAAGTTGACTTAAAAATCTTGTGTCCTTTAAACATCGAAATATTCCAAATACAATCTATATCATCAACATTATGAACATGACCATAGATATCAGTGATAGTAGTATAACCCCATTCTTTGAGAATTTGTTTAAATGGTACATACACAGAATAGCCTTTAATAAATGGCAAACGCACCTGTGTTCCAATAACTTTATAGTCTAATCCAAGCTGTTCACTCACAGTATTCATAAAGTTTTCTTCATGACAACCACATCCGTCAAAAGGTGATAATCCAATATCTTTTAATCCTTCTTCAATTTCTCTAGTCTTATATTTCTTTTTCTTTCCAGTGGTTTCATCAACAAATTCTTTTTCTCTTTCAACTACATATTTGATAAGCTGATTTTTCAATATTTTTTCATACTCACCGATAATCACAATATTAGGCATATAATCTTTAATAAGAGTACATGAACTGAATGGTAAACATCTCTGAGCTTCATATTTAGAAATAACACATTCATCAATTTTAATATCCATCTGAGTAATCAAATATAACTCATCAAAAATTTCATCACATACAAATGCAGTTATTCCATCTTTACCTTGTGAAGCTGATTTACCAAAACGAGAATAGTGGATTCCATTATATGTGAATCCATCATTTAGAATTTTTCTAAGAGATTCTTCCTGTTTTGGATTTTTCTTTGCTACAACTAACATAAGTTCATTTATATGAGATGATGATTCGCCACGAAGTCTCTGAATCTGATCAAATAAAGGAGAGTCGCCTTGTTTGATCAGATATTCTTTTTTGATTTCTGTGTCTCTATTAATCTGAATGTTAAAATCTCCATCAATAAGTTCTCTTATTGGGATTTTAACTAATGTATATTGTACCTTTTTTATAATGATTCACCACCTTAATCTAAATTTTCCCAAAATTCATTTTCAGAATCATATCCACCATAATCTAAGCTCTCTGCGAATTCATGAGATGATTTTGTAGATGCTTTGCAATAACATTGCTCCAATTCAGAACATTCTTCACATCTGAAATTGCTGTCAAATTCACATTCCGAAAGTTCATCTATGATCAATTCTTTCATTTCTTCAACATTGTCAAAATTATTATTCATATAAATTTACCTCCACTTATATATTCTCTAAATGAAATTTCTATTTACAATTATTCAAACCACACAGGAGCTTTACCTATGTCATATTTCTTGCAAATAAGATACGAACAATATCCGTCTATCAATTCATAATTTCTGTCAATTATAATCTTCCCTAGTTCACCATACTTGATGAATGTATTTTCTTTCTTCCTGAATTTTCTGTAATTGGGTGGAGTAGCAAGAAATTCTTCTCTAATTTTAATCTCATTAATTGGAATCCAATATTCCTTATTTGAACTGTAATCAATATCAAAAAATATTTTCAGTCTATCAATAATTCTCATCTTTATAATCCTCCTCGTCCATTGTTTCGACACGATATCCCAACCAATCTATAAGATAATCAGTACATGGAATACAGTCTCTATGTATATATTGTCCTTCTGAATTTCTCAGATAATCTTGTCCACTTAAAATACCCCCACCACAATAGCAACATAAGTAATTATATTTCTGATGAAAGTTTGGACATCTTATAAGACAAGGATTATTGCCACAAATGTTGCACATACATATAACCTCTCTTTTTAATTTATACATTCATAGGAATATCCATCGTTGCTTGTATAGTAAATATGTTTTATCCCTAAATCTTTAATCGCTGCCATACAACTTGGACATGGACGACACATACCAAATTCTCTGTCTAATCTCGTTCTAAAAATATATAATTTTACTTTTTGGGAATTTATATCCAGATGACGGATAGAATTAAGACAATTGATTTCAGCATGTAAAGTCGGTTTAATACCATTCTTATTCCATGAATTTCTATATCTGTTATAATATTTTTGAATAGGATGCGTTTTAATTGTATTACAACCAATTCCTATTACATTTCCTTGGTAAACGGCTATACACCCTATATGTGTTTTTTTATAATCCGAGATGGTAGCAGCCATTTTAGCTTTTTTAAAATATCTATAATCTGATTTACTTAACATTTCTCTCTAACTCAAACATAGCAGTTCCTCTATCAATACAATCAAGCTCATATTTGTATCTGTCTATATATCTCTGAATAATTCCTCTTTCTATAAGCATTTCAATATATTTCACTAAATCATTCTTGATTGTTTTTATCTCAGAAGAAAACTCTATTTCAATCTGGTCATCCATAAGATCTAAATGGTCAATATCTGTCTGTTTAATGTAGAAAGTGGCTAAATAAGATTCTTTCTCTTTATTCCATTTTGCTAAAGCAACCACTGTGTAATTATTATGTAAGTCTACGCTAATACCAACATTAGCAATAATTTCGTATCTAAGCATGTACTGCTTCCTCCTTTAAATTCTGTCTTTCTTCACAAGCTCTAAGCTTTTTGTTATAATCTCTAGTTGTACATTCTCTCTTTTTTGTCTCGTCAAACTTAAAATCTGCAGCTATACGACTGGCAATATTTAAGTCGCAACCACTAAAATCCGCTTCAGATAACTTGGGATAGCATACAAGCTTATTCTTTCTCTTAAGTTCCATTGTTCTTCTTGCTACATGTCTTTCTGTTTCCTTCGTCATAAATATTTGTTCTCCTTGTTAAATAAAATTTTTTATTCATATCATTCATCGCTCCTTTATAGTGTGTGTGATATGGTTTATGTGTTACTTTTATATATTCCCTTATTGCAAAAGGGTTTGTTCTAATTCACTGATATGGTATAATCATTAAGATGTGTATATACACTTGTAACTCATTAACTAAAGTCACGACTGATTCTTATATCAGGTACGGAGGTGTGATTATGCACATTAAAAATAGTGAAATCTATAATCTTTCCTATTTTAATAGTGTCTTATTATGAAAGGAGGATTGTAGATATTGCTAATCATTATTCTTACACCAGCTGTTATAATCGCAGTTTTGAATCTTGTTAAATATTGTGTCAAGTGTTTTACACAGTATAAAGAATTGAAGCTACTTGTAACTTCAGGAAAAGAACGTGTCGCCATCACGAAAAATGGCATATCATATAAGAAATAGGATATAGTAGGTACGTGAATTACTATTGTATTCATTTCTTATAGTAACTTTTTAACAATAATTTACCAGTGAATTAGAAGCCTCACTGCAAATTAGAGCGTTTAGTGTAACGCTCATTGCGCAAATTTATGGTAAAGAGATATTGTCGTAAGTGGCAGTATCTCTTTATGTTCTTAACTTATTGTTCTCCAAAATCTCTATTTGTTTTTTGATTTCCTCGCATGGATCATATTTATTATCAATTCTTTGACCATGCTCATCATTTATAAAATGTCTATAATCAACAAATACCTTTGGAGTAGTTAAATATTTTTCTTTCCCATCTTTAATATATTTTTCTCTCTTCATAGGTTGACATTTTATAATTTTTAATTCTTCCAAAATACTAACTATGCGTCCTATATATCTCTCAGAAAGTCCAATATCTTCTGAAATCGTTTTGAAATACCGATAGCAACAGAGGGGTTTATCTTCTATACGATTCAAATTGACACGAATATAGGAGAGTAAGAGTAAGATATAAGCAGATGACATTCTCGCAAGGTCTATATCTTTACCTTTTAACTCTTCCTTAAAATTCAATATTTTATCCAATTCATCAAAATAAATGATTCCAAAATTATCAGGTACATCGAATTTTTCAATATTTAGTTGTACTTGCTGATATTTCACCGAATTGGTGTTTTCTTTTAGACACTTCCCGAAATCTGGACACGATTCAAAGTATCCATAATGAGAGAGAAGTAATAGAACTTCATAATATTTCTGATTTATCTTTCCATCTCTGTAATTAGGTTTCAATTTAGACCAATGGCAAAGTTCTGTTGTAGAAAATGCCACTGTGTCATCAAGTGAACGCCTTACACAAAGATATGAGAAGATTATTACACGCTTAGATGAGAGATCTTTATCATAGATGATTTCTCGTGGAATTTTTACATAATTCAAATTATTGTTTTCACCTTCTTTCTATTCTTAAATAATATTCTCCATCTTGACTTTTAAAAGTCGTGAACTTTTACATTTATAAAATTGTCTAAAATTCATTTGGGTACATATATGACGTACCCAAAAGTAAAAAATTTCTTCATTTGGGTACATATCAGGTGTGGATTTGTGTAGGTCAATATCTATATAGACTCATATTATCAAGAGAAGAATATTCCGTTTGTATTTCGCTAACGCTACATACAAACTCCATAATTTTTTGTTTAATTATTATTGGTTGATTTAGGTACATGGTGTTTTGGATCGATACTTTTATTTAGGTACATATATGATGTACCTATGTGAAATTATTCTCCATTTAATTCTTGAATTTCTTCTTCTGACATAGAATCCAATTTCTTTAACGCTCTTTCAATATAAATAAGTTCTAATAATGTGAAATTATTTATTATTAATTTTGTGTCATGGCTATTAATGATATCTACATAAATATGATTAGATAATTTCTTAGCAACGGATTCTCTTGTTCTCTTAAATAAAATTGGTTTCTTCATAATATCATTCTCCTTTTGAATTATTCTCTGTATTATTCTCTTTTTCTAAAACAACATAATCAGCAAATGAATCTTCAATAAAAAATATAGGTAACTTATTATGATATCTTTCATATATTTTTTAACCTGATATAGCAATAAGAAAACTATTGTTACCTTGTCTTGATTTTTCTAATTGCTCTAATTCAGCTTTAAATTTTCCATTCTTAACTGAACCTATTTTTCCACAGATGGAACAATATCCATATAACTTTGTGTTTATGAATGTTTTCCCTGCAAATGCAATCGGATATTAAATTAAACATTCTTTATATTGATGTTTGTGCTTTGATTTGCGATTGCTCTTTGAAATATTGCTTTCTTTTTGTTTAAGATATTTTGATATATCATCTTGTATCATAGATTACTCCTTTGATATATTATTCTTTTCAATTGTCTATCCCACAGATGTTCTTTTCTTGCTAACGCTGCGAAAAGACCGCCCTTATCAAAGTATCAAAGGGCTACATCTTGTGCTTACGCACATACTATCTTTTTGAGCTTGTATATAGTTTTCTCATACCCCTATCTGTGGGTTAAAAATGAGTTTTTGAGAGTAATTTTCAATTTTTATGTCTTAGGTGATAACTTATAAGGGTATGAGATAAAAGTGGCTAATTTTTTCTGTGAGGTGTGATTTTCTCCCTAAATAGATTGAGAAGTGATTTAATATGCTAAATCATCAAATATATTTCTATAAAAGTTACATGGTAAGTTGTTAAATGTTTCTGTTGTAATTAGTTTTAAGTTACCCATATAGAATCCTCCTTTAAATTTATTTTTTTATTTGGTAAGAGTGGTGTAATGATTATTTACAATAGATTGTTCTCTTAAAGAGATTTAAGTTTTTAAGAATTATTAAATAGAATAGTGGAGAATAATATAAATTTATGCAATAAAAAACAGACAGCTTAATTACCGCCTGTTAATTTTTTATATTTATTTGATTTATATTGATAACCAGTTAGATTCTGGTTTTGCAATAAGACGAGCATTATTATATGCCATATCAAGTGTTAAACATGTGTGACCTTGATAATAATTTCCTACTTTAGTTACGGTTAAAGCTAATGATGGAGTAGTATCATCCTCTAAGCATAATGGAAGTAACAACTGAATCTTATTTTCATAATATTGTGGTATTGCCAATTTATAATTAGCTGATACTCGCTTCTTCATAGTTTCTATTGAACCATTGAGATTGTTAAGAATATTTTTGCTATCTTTAAGCTTTTCGGGAATTCTTTCAATATTATTAATATCTTTCAATATATGTTTATAATTAATGTTTATTTCGTAGTGCCAATCAAATAATAAGAGAGATGGATCATCAAAATAATTTGCTCTTGGTGGGCGATCAGAAATATTCATATTTCCTAAATCATATGATGTAAGAAACTTTAATCCATTTTTGCTTTTATCTTGATATGCGTATATTGGTTGATAGAATTCGGTAAAAAGTCCTGTGTTAAATAGTGCATATTCATTATTAATAATTACGTTCTTTTCAGAAGATAATTTTTTATATGTGTGAACCATATAATTTGTAAGAATTTTATTATTAGGGTATGTATCATTAGACCAATTTTCTTTATCTGCTATTTTAATTATATCTTCTATATAATCATTCCAGTTTACATTGAAATATGCCATATATTCTGCTCCTTCTGTATTTTTAAATGCTTCTGCAAGTATATCATATTTTCTTGATTCATGGAATGGAAAAATAGTTGTATCATCTGGCTTGTACAATTTAAATGGATATGATTCATATTCTTGTGATTCAAGTGGTTTATATTCTCCTTGTAATTTCGTACATGCTTTTATATAAGCTTCTTGTGGTGTATCAGCATAAACAAAATAAATGTAATCATATGGTTCATAACAATATGCTGCCGTTGTTGGTATTAAATATGTATTCATTTGTAAACCCTCCTTAGAAATGTGATTTATACAATTTTATATTCTCTTTTTTAAATTTGTTCTGATATAAAATTCTTTACATGGGATATAAGGCAAAAAATTAATGATTTAGAGTCTATTTTGGATTTTTATATGTCAGGTGGCTAGTTGTTAGGGTAGAGGATAAAAATTGAAATTTGAGCTGTGAGAGTGGATTTTTATATAGGCGTGAGATAGGTGTGAGAATTGATAATATTATTTATAGTAAATGTGTATGAATATATATAGATAGTTAATGTGATTTTGGGTGATGTAAAAAATTGACCTTGTATTTTGAGCATTTAGGTGGGTAAAAATGATTTTAGGTATTATTGGTAGGGTAAAATAAAAATACTGTATATAAGCATGATAGAGGACTTAGATGAGAGATGGGAGTTTTTGGTATTGTTATAGTAGGATTTTTTAATGGTTTGTATTGGATTTGGGATTCTGGTGTGGTTTTATATATTCATCTCTGTGTGAAATGATTGTGATTTTTTTTAAAAATAAAAAAGACAACTATACTAAGTTGTCTTTTATAGATAAAGTTATTTATGTTGATTTTTTAATGGAATCATAATTTTCTATTACACGTCTTAGTTTTGTTACAAAATATGAAATATCAGCAAAATAATTAGGATATGCCAATCTTAATGTTTCGAATGAAGACGCTGACACTAATACAACATTAATATTTGATCCTTGTTCTATTTTTCCATATAATTTTGTCGCCGTTTCAAGATTTGAAGACTTAAATGGTTTTACAGTAACAGTCATTTTGTCATAATTGAGTAATATTATATAATATAAATTTTTATCTTTCTGGTTATATTTATTACTTGCATGATTAATAGACACATTTAATCCACTAAGAGTAGATATTATATTATTTTTCTTATCAAGATACTTAATTTCTGATATTAATTCATCAGCCCATTTAGATGTATTGGGACATATAGGCATTTTCTCTTCTATGGCAAACAAAGAGGATACAAGTGTAAAGAATCTTAATATGTCATAATCTCCTTGACTGGATTTAAGATTGCTTTTTGTATATATCCCCATCATTTCAACAGCAGTTGCCCACATGTGTTGTAATTTTGTACGAAATTGAATTTCTATGAACATATTTTTATTGTAAGTGTCTTTAGATTCACTGTGAAATTGATATACCATATGATAAGATCTATAACCTGATTCTTTAGGATTGGCAATATAATCATATTCACGTTTAAGTATATGTCTTATTCGAGAAAATTTATATCTATCTATTGCGTTATAAACTTGTTCTATAGTGTCAACAATTACTCGACATCCACCTAAATCTTGCATTTTATATAATTGCATCTCAGGAAATCTTTGAATTTTACCAGTTATGGATTCAAGTCGTTTTAATCTTTGAACAACAATGGCATTTGGATTCTTTTGACGAAGATTACTACAAATGACTTGTAATGGATAAGCGTGTGCAGCTCTCCAATTATTTAATATTACCAAAGCTTCTTCTCTTTCTTTAGGAGTAGAAAATGGATCGGCTATGATTTTACCTGCTTTGTTAATCTCAGATTTGGTATATTTAGGTACTTCCCATTTATTTTTATCTTTCATAGAAATTTCCTCTTTAATTTGCTTAATCAATAAATCTATATTGTCAATATCAATTGTATCATTAATTATATCATTGATTGAGAGGGAATTCATTATATTTATTGGATTTATAATTTTTTGCATTATTATGCTCCTTTTGGATTGTATTTTTGTAAATTTACTTATATTTATTCCCTACTTTTGAATTATTGAACATTAATTATTGAACAGGAGCATTTTTGTGATGTGTTAAAGGAAAAATTGATATCGACTTAAACATTGATAGATATATGTTTTTTAAATATTGGGGTTATATTTTAGATTTTGAAATTTTTTAAAATGGGATTAAAAATGATTAGAAATGGCTTGGTTAGTGGGTTTTGACGATATGGGGTACGATAACGTGTTAATTTGAATAAAAATTGGATTTTACTTGGTTTTACTGGGATTTTGGAAGATATCGACAAGGTAAAATTTTTAAGAAAGTCTGTGGAATAATCAGCTATGTGGATGCTGCCAAAATGTGACTATCATTTTAGTTTTAAGTACCCCCCATCATATAAAACGGTGGCTAATAGATATATATTGTACATTCTTTTTACTGGCACTTTTGAGCAAATCCTATGTAGTTTTTAAAACTATGTTATATGGTTTAATGTGCTATGTAATATCATTTTGATATCGTTTAAAAAAGATTAAAAATATTATAAATAATCTATTGACAATAACAATAAATAGTGATAACATACGATACAACAACAGATAAACAATTTGATTTAAAAATATTTCAAATAACCTGTTGACAATCACAATTGATTGTGATAAGATATAGCCAAGTTAAGAAAGTACTGTAAAACGAACCTTCCCCGTAAGGTCGGGAAAACTTAACACAACATATTGACAAACACAATACATTGTGATATGCTACAATCACAATAAATCAATAGCTTGACAAGGAATAAGTCGTTAAAACCAGAATAGGAGGTGCTGTATTTGAAAAATGAATAGTCCAAAAGGGTACAATGTACCTAGTGGGTATTATGGCTATATTTCAGCCACAAAAAGCTATATACTTTTTGCGACTGAACAAGATTATCTTGAATATATAGCCGACTAATTACAAGTAATTGTGTAAATAGTCCCTGAACAAGTCTATTTTATCACGATTCAGTGTATTAGTAAATCCCAAGGAAAAAACAATTTTATATTTCTTATATAGGCACTGTATTTATTCCCTGGAGTAGATACAAAAGACTATAACAGGATATAGAATTCTAAGGTTGTATCTCAACGAGTTTAACCTTATACAAATTGAATAATAGGTTTTATGGGTTTACTTTAAAACCCTATGAGGACGGCTTAGACTATACCTTGAAATAGGTATACATGCCCTAAGATTAATAATCTTTGCATCATAGTAAAATGATGTGCCTTTACCCTGCCAGTAATGGGAGGAAGATGTCAGAAAAGACATAAGGCTCAAGTGCGAACCCTTCAGCTTATATTCCAGGGTGTGAGTGTTTACAAGGTAGTAGTTAACGGTCAATAAAAAATCTTAACCGATTAAATCACGGTTAAAGTTGTGAAGTCGATAACCAAGCTGATAGCAACTAAAATATAAAAGGTTAATGATAGATATAACATAGCTTGCAGGGTAAAACCTACAAGCATTTATTTATTAGTAGGGTAATGCCTGCAATAAGTATACTCATGGAGTATCTATCCTCTTAACTGGATTTAATATTAATATGCTCATTACGCTAGTAGGTGAGGCGTTCCCTACAAAAGTTATACATAGTTAGAAGGTACAAAAGTGTGATCTGTTAAAGCTCGTACTATATTCACTGTCCTATGTGCAACGACTGTATACTACTATATAAATATAGCAAGTACAGTTTATAACGATGACCTCTCATAAAATGGGTGCCAGAATAGGATATATGTATATTCATAAGTATATCAGGATGCGTTTGAGCTAAATAAGCGATGCATAAACACCTAGCAAGTATGTAGTTATAATTAGTCGGAACGGATAAAACGAACGAGATAAACACACGAGACACTAATTTTGTACCTTTTATAGTGCGCATAACACCACACAATAAACACAATAAAAATAATTTTGCACCGATTGCGTTAAGTCGGGGAAAGAGGTATATTATGAGAACTTTATCAATCAATTTTTTCGCAGAAAAAATCACAGATGAGAAGAAACAGGAATTAATGACAGCAGTTGAACATGAAAAGTGTGCAATGCTCATTCAGATGGCAGAGGCTGATATTTCACGGTTAAACACTCAGATAGCAAATCTTGAGAAAAATGAGGATATGTCTGAGGATAAAAAGAAGGTTAAACTTGATGACCTTAACCAGAAACTTGAGGATGTAAAGCAGGAAAAATCTGACCTTGAAGCATCTAAGGAAGAAACTCTTGAGATTTATAACAAGGTATTTGCTTCATTGACTTATAAGAATAAAGACCATTTTGGCAATAATAAGGATGTAGTCCGTACAGTTCTTAGGGTGCTTGCTTCATGGGATAACTCTAAGTTGGTAAAATATGCAATCATTCCTGCTTTTCAGTCACCAGAATTATATAATGCTTTAGAGGCAATTCATATTAATTCTAAGGCAGGGGAAAATGGCAATATAACAATGTCAAATGAGGTAAAAGAAGCTTATAAAAAGGCAAGTACAGAACTTGAAACCATTATCAAGACAACTTTCAGTCTGCCTTTTGAAACTCCATACACAGCAAAGACAAGAGTAAAATTGACAGCAGAGGACAAGAAGCTTCTTAACGATTGCTATGTAAAGGGATTTACTAATAAATTTGACATTGACGACAAAAAGGATACAATTTCTTTCAAAGAGCGTCAGATTAATACATTAGTAAAGGCAAGAAAGAATCGCAAGACAAGCAAGATAGAATATGATTATTCT